>JAABUV010001106.1_pt1 | contig 39501 bp, 38 predicted proteins | sample 5559971 | NCBI WGS metagenome assembly JAABUV01 (sample SAMN10711881, study PRJNA513362) | rock metagenome | isolation source: Antarctica rocks | place: Antarctica: Victoria Land, Knobhead nord | collected 2015-12-19 | reverse complement strand
GCGGACGCTGCTCTGGGCCGGAGTCGCGCTGGCCGTGCCCAGGCGGCGGGCCGCCGCGCGCGCGAAGACGCGCCTGCAAGCCTGGCTCTTCTTCCGCCAGGCGACGCACTGGCGCGGCGCGGGAAAGATGTGCGTATGAATCCGATGCTGTCACCGAGGCTGCCGACGCAAGCCTCGCGCCCCATCCACCCGCTTCTGGTCGGGCTGCTGTTCCTCGCGCTGGCGGCCCTGCTGACCGTCCTCGCGCTGAACGACCTGCTGATCGCCGGTGCCGTGGTCTATGCCGCGGGCTACGTCCTCCTGGCCTGGCGGTTCCCCGGAGCCGCCTTGCTGCTGATTTTCGCGGTCGCCCCCTTCCAGAACGACCTGTCCGGCGGCGGCGGCGCGCGGTTCTCCCTCGCCGAGATCAATCTGATGCTGACGCTGCCCGCGCTGTACGTCCACTGGCTGCGCGGGGAGCGGACGCCGCACGTCGGCCCCATCCTGATCCCCGTGCTGCTGTACTTCGCGGTCTGCCTGTTCTCCTCGATGATCCACTGGGACGGTGCCACGGCGCTGATCTCGCTGGCCCAGATGTTTCTGTACTTCCTGGTCGCGGTCATGGTGTTCTGCGTGTTCCCGTCGGACTCGCGGCAGTATCGCCCCGCCTTCCACGTCCTCGTCTGGGTGGGCGTCTTCCTCGCGGTCGCGGGCATGATGACCGGCTACTGGTTCATCGGCCTGAACAAGAACGGCATCGCGGACTCGCTGTCCTGTTCTTTCCTGGTCTGCGTGGAGCTGATCTTCACGGCGGAAACCAAGCGCCGGCGCCAGATACTGGGGTTCGCCCTGATCGTCATCGCCACCGGGCTGCTGTTCTCCCTGTCGCGCGGTGCCTGGCTGGGGACGGTCGGTGGGGTCGTGCTCCTGTTCACGCTGAGGCGGAAGCTCTGGCGTCTGTTCCAGATCGGCCTGCTCATGCTGCCCCTGCTGGTCGTGTTCTGGTTTGCGCTCCCCGAGCACTCGCGCGACTACGCCAGCGGGTTCGATCAGGGGCACTACAACATCAAGATGCGCTATCAGTCGATCGCCCTGGCGGAGAAATATTTCGGGCAGAGTCCGGTCTACGGCATGGGCGTGGGGCTGCGGAAAGACTACGACGCCACCAACGTCCTGCTGATGGCCCTGGCCGAGACGGGGGTTCTGGGTCTGGCGGCCTTTCTGCTGATCCACGCCGCCTTCTTCAGGATGATCTGGAGGGCGCAGAAGCGGATCGAGCCTTCCGAGGCCCTGTTCTCGTTCCTGTGCGTGGGCGGCGCACTGGTCTTGAACAAGTTCCTGCACGGCCTGGTGGACCACTACTGGAGCCGGGGGGCGATCATGTGCGCCTGGGCGGCGGCGGGCATGGCGGCGCGCGCGTACTATGTTTCGGCGGCGCGCGTGGAAGGGAGGCGGGCATGAGAATCGCGCTGTCTTTCCCCGGCTGCCACCGCCAGGGGGGCGTGGAGCGCGTCGTGTTCGAGTGCGCGCACTTCCTCGCCGGGCGGGGGCATGACGTCTCGGTGTTCGCCAGCGAGTGGGAGGAAGGGCCGCCCGCCCCGATCCGCTACCAGTACGTCCCGATACGGAAGCGCCCCGCGTTCCTCCGCGGCCTCTCCTACTTCGAGGCGGCGACGCGGCGGCTGCGGGACGCCGATTACGACGTGCTGAACACGCACGGCTGCGTCTGCCCGACCGGCGGCGTCCAGCTCGTCCACAGCCTGCACCGCGCGTGGCTCGAGCGCAGCCGCACGATGCGCGGCCCGCTGTCCCCGGCCCGCTGGAAGCAGGCGCTGAACCCGGTTCATCCTGTCCTGCTGCGGCTGGAGGCGCAGCACTTCCAGGGGCGCAATTACCGCAAGCTGATCGCGCTGACGCCGCAGGTGAAAGAGGATCTGCACCGGCTCTACGGGGTGCCCACTGAAGACGTGATCGTGAACCCGAACGGGTTTTCGCCGACGGAGTTCAACCCGGAGCGGCGCGCGGGAAGGCGGGAAGAGATGCGCGCACGGCTGGGCCTCGGACCCTATCAGGTCGCGCTGCTCTTCGTCGCCAATGAGCTGGAGCGCAAGGGCTACCCCACCCTGCTGGACGCGCTGCGCCTCCTGCCCGCCGACGTCCGCCTGCTGGTCGTGGGCCGGGCGGACGGGGAACAGACCCGGCGGCAGGCTCAGGCGGCGGGGGTGGGGGAGCGGGTGGTCGTCTGCGGCCCGACTCAGGACGTGGCCGGGTTCCACGCCGCCGCCGACCTGTTCGTGCTGCCGACCCAGTATGAGGCGTTCTGCCTGGCGATCTTGGAGGCCTTGGGGAGCGGGCTGCCGGTCATCACGACGCGCGTTCCGGGCGCGCACGATGCGATCCTGCCGGGCGTCAACGGTGCCCTCATCGACGACCCCCGCAGCGGCGCGGGGCTGGCCGCGGTCTTGCTGCCGCTGCTGGACGAGCGGGCGCGGGCCGCGCTCTCCGCCGCCGCCCCCGAGTCCGTCGCCGCCTATCGGTGGCCGACCGTCCTGGCCCGCTACGAGGAGATTCTGTGCGAGAACCGCCGATGACCCCGCCGCGCGTCGCACTTTACACGGACTCGGACGCATTCGCCGGGACCGAGCGGCACATGTGGGACCTGGCGCGCGGCCTGCGCGCGGAAGGTGTCGCGGTTTCCCTCGCCTGTCCGTCGCCGTCGGCACTGGAGGAGGCCGCGCGCCCGGCGGGCCTGCCCGTTCTGGGGGTGCCCAAGCGCGGCCTGGTGGACTGGCGGGCGGCGCGCGCCCTGGGGCTGCTGCTCCGGGGCGGGCAGTTCGACATCGTCCACGCCCACAACGGCCGCACCGCCCTCGCCGCCGCCCTGGCCGTGCGGATGGCGGGCCGGGGCCGGTGCGTGATGACCCAGCACTTCCTGGAGCCGAATCACGCGGGCCTGCGCGGGCCGAAAGCCGTCCTCTCACGGCAGGCGCACCGCTGGGTCACACGGCAGATGGGCGCGGTCGTTGCCATCTCCCAGGCGGTGCGGGCGGCGATGCTGTCGCGGGGGGAGGTGCCCGACTCCAAGATCACGGTCATCCCGAACGGCATCACCGCCCCGGACGCCGCGCTGTCCGCCGGGGCGGCCGCCACCCGCCGCTCCCTGGGCGTCGCGCCCGACGAGCCGCTCGTCGTCTGCACGGCCCGCCTGGAGCCGGAGAAGGATGTCGGGACGCTGGTCAGCGCCATGACGAGGGTGCGTACCGCCTGCCCGTCCGTGCGCTGCCTCCTGGTCGGGGCCGGGTCGCAGCGGCCCCACCTGGAAGAGCAAATCCAGAGCCTCGGCCTCACCGAAGTCGTTCAACTTCTGGGCTTCCGGGCGGACGCTCAGGCCGTCATCGCCGCCGCCGACGTGTTCACACTGCCGAGTCTGGCGGAACCCTTCGGACTGGTCCTGCTGGAAGCGATGGCGCTGGGGAAGCCGGTCGTGGCCGTCGGGGTGGGCGGCCCGCTGGAGGTCGTCGTGGAGGGTGAGACGGGCCTGCTCGTCCCGCCCGCCGCCCCCGACGCCCTGGCCGGTGCCCTCGGGACGCTCCTCGGCGACCCGGCCCTCCGCCGACGCTTCGGGGAGAACGGGCTGGCCCGCTTCCGCCAGCGCTTCACCGGGCATCGGATGGCCGAGGCGACGGCGGGGGTCTACCGGGCCGTCACCGGGCCACCCGCCGCTAAACCCTGACCGCCCCGAATCTAAAAAGAGATGTCCATGCGCGTGCTATTGATTTCACACACCTGCCAGTCCCGGCGAGAAGGCCAGCCGAAGGCGGCCCAGTTGGGCCGCCTTCCGGGCGTCGAGCTGCGCGTCCTCGTGCCGGACCGCTGGTACGAGTACAGGCACTGGCGGGCCGCGCAGGAGCCGCTGGACGACTCCTTTGCGCTCGAAGTCGGGCACGTCCGCTGGCCCTGGAGCGGGCCGGGCCAGTGGTATCTCCACCACTACCCCGGCCTGGCGCGGACACTGCGCGAGTTCAAGCCGGACGTCATCGACATCTGGGAGGAGCCATGGGGCCTGGTGAGCGCACAGGCCGCCTGGCTGCGCGACCGGCTGCTGCCGAACGCCAAGATCATCTCGGAGACGGAGCAGAACGTCGCCAAGACCCTGCCGCCGCCCTTCGAGTGGTTCCGGTCGTACACGCTGAGCCGCGCCGACTACGTGGTGGGGCGCAGCGCGGAGGCCGTCGAGAACACGCGCGCCAAGGGCTATCGGGGGCCGGCCGGGGTCGTCCCCAACGCGGTCGACGCGGACCTGTTCCGGCCCCTGGAGCGGGGTGCCTGCCGGGAGGCGCTGGGCCTGTCGGGGTACGTCGTCGGCTACGTCGGGCGCATCGTCGAGGAGAAGGGCCTGACGGACCTCGTGGACGCGCTGCCCCACTGCCCGGAAGACGTCAGCCTGCTCCTCCTCGGGGGCGGCCCGTACAAGGAAGCGCTGTCCGCGCACGTCCAGAAGGCCGACCTGGGACGCCGGGTGCGGTTCCTGCCCAGCCGTCCGATGGATGAGCTGCCGCAGGTGATGAACGCCGTGGACGTGCTCGCCCTGCCGTCCCGGACGACGCCGCGCTGGAAAGAGCAATTCGGGCGCGTCCTCATCGAGGCGCAGGCCTGCGGAACGCCCGTCATCGGCTCCGACTCGGGCGCGATTCCCCAGGTCATCGGGCCGGGCGGGCTGGTCTTCCCGGAGGGCGACCCGCCCAAGCTGGCAGGGCGCATCAAAGAACTGCGCGCCGACCCGGAGGCGGCGCGTGACCTCGGCAGGAGCGGACGCCGCCAGGTCGAGGACCGATACACCTGGGCGCGAGTCGGCCAGCAGATGTGGAGCATCTATCAGGAGGTCACGGGTCGGGGCGACGCTTCGCCCGGCCACGGGCCGCCTAGCGCCGCATGACCTGTTCCAGCCTCTCCGCGTTGTTTGCCCATGACGCCTGCGCGGCGCGCGCCACGGATGCTTCCTTCTGCTGACGCAGCGCGCCGGGGTCGGTCGCCAGACGCCGCAGGTGGCCGGTCACCGCCCCGAAGTCGTCCGGGTCCACGAGGATGCCCGCCTCCCCGAAGGCGTCCGGGATGCCGCCCCGGTCCGCGCCGATGACGGCGCAGCCCGACGCCATGCCTTCCAGGCAGACCAGCGGGTTCGGGTCGTTCGTGCGCGACAGCACGCACACGACGTCCTGGCCCCGGACCAGGGACGGCACGTCCGGGCGCGTGACGTGGCCCTGGTAATCCGCCCCCGCCGCCTCCATCTTCCCCTTCAGCTCCCGAAAGAACGGATCGGCCATCTCGTTGCCGTGCCCGTAGAACCACAGCCCCCCCGCCACCGTCAGGTCGACCGGCAGCCCCTCGCCCTGCAGCACCGCCACGGCGTCGGCGGCGATGTCCGGGCCTTTGTTCCGGTCGATGCGGCCGATGAACAGGACCCGGAGGCGGGCGTCAGGCTCCAGGAAATCCGGGCGCGGGGAGAACACCTCGAGGTCGATGCCGTTGTTGATGACCGCCATCTTGGCGTCGGGGACGCCGTACTTCTTCTGTGTCCAGTCGCGGATGTGGCGGCTGCACGCGACGAACGTGTGGACGGCCTCCGTGGTCTCGCGCAGGTCAGTCTGACGGGTGCCCTGCTCGTTCTGCAGGTTCACCAGCACCTTCGCGCGCGGCAGGACGGCCTTGACGTAAGGCGGCGAGACCAGGTCGTTGAAGCAAACGACCACGTCCGGCGCGGGCGAGAGCCGCCCGAGCGCGCGGCGGAACGAGGCCAAGTAATACTCGTAGTACGCGTAGTCCCACGCCCTCGCCCTGTGGCGCAGCCGCGACACGGCCCGCTGGGGGAGGGATAGCTGACTCCGCTGCTTGGCGTCGATGGGGACGATCTCGCCGACCGGATACAGGGGGTCGTCGTTTTTAACGGTCAAGACCGTAACCTTGTGGCCCCGTGCGAGCAGCTCCTTCACCGTCTGCATGATGATCGTGGCGACCGCCCCCCCGGAAGTCGGGGAATAATACTCGATCGGCATGTTCAGGAACGCGATGTGCATGATGACTCAGCCCTACCCTCAGTTCTTAAGCAGCGGCTTGAGCCGCGCCCACGACTTCTCCCAGGTGAACTCCTGGGCACGTGCCCGGCCCCGGCGACCGTAGTCGGCGACCAGGTCTGCGTCGCCGACCAGCCTGCTCAGGTGCGCGGCCATGCCGTCCACGTCCCCGCGCTCGAACAGCAGGCCCGCGTCGCCGATGATCTCCGGCGTCCCGCCCGTCCGGGACGCGACGGTCGCCAGTCCCGACGCCATCCCTTCCGGCGTCACCAGCCCGAACGGCTCGTCCCAGCGCGACGGGACCACGTTGATGTGCGCCCGGCGCATCTCGTCCGGCAGCGCATACCGGTCAACGAAGCCGGGACGCCGCACCGAGATGCCGTCCCGCTCCAGGCCGGCCGAAAGCTCTTGCAGCAGCGTCTGGAAGTCATCGGGGACCGAGTAACCGTAGTGATTGGAGCCGAGGATTTGCAGCCGGAAGTTCTTGGTCTCGTCCGACAGTTTCTTTGCGGCCAGCAGCAGCAGATCCGTGCCCTTCAGGGCGTCGGTGCGGCCCACGAAGTTGATGAGCGGCGGGCCATCGGGCCGGCGGGCGGCCGGGTGGAACGCTTCGGCGTCCACGCCGGGGTAGACCGTCTGGATCGTGTCCAGCCCGTAGAACTCTTTGTTCCAGCGCCCGCAGTCGTCGCTGACCGCCAGGGCGGTGTCCACGGAGGCCTTGAACTGACGCCGGAACTTCTCACGACACGGGTTGCGGTTATGAGCCTGGTGGAAGATCACGGCTTTGGGGAAGCGGCGGCGCAGGAACACGGCCAGCTCGATGTCGTTGTTGAGCAGCAGCGGGAGGTGGTGCAGGCCGCCCCTCTGGATGGCGGCGGCGACGCGCAGGTTGTAAGCCTTCTGGCGCACGTGGCCCCAGCCGGTCAGGTCGCGCTGGAGATAAAACAGCTTGCTCAACACCCGGTTCCGTGGGATGACCGGGTAGTCGATCAACAGCGTCTTCGGCCAGGGGTAGGGGGCGTCGGGGCTGGTTTTGGTGATGACCCACGGCTCGATGCCCTCCCTCTGCGCCACCTGGGCCAGACCCCAAACCCAGGAGCAGATGCCGCCGCTCCGGGTCGGCGTGAACGTCTCCGCCGTGCAGTTGATAAAAACGAAGCTCATCCCGCGATCCCCAGCAGCCCCTCGATGCGGCCCCAGGTCCGGCCCCAGGGGAATTCCAAGGCGCGCTCACGGCCCCGGTGCCCGTAGTCGGCGACCAGGCCGGGGTCGGCGATCAGCCTGCCCAGGTGCGCGGCGAGGCCGTCCACGTCGTCGCGCCCGAACCGCAGGCCCGCGTCGCCGACCACCTCGGGGGTGCCTCCGGTGTCCGAGGCGACGACGGCCAGGCCGGACGCCATGCCCTCCAGCGTCGTCATCCCGAACGGCTCATCCCAGCGCGACGGGACCACGTGAATCTGCGCCCGGCGCAGCACGTCCGGCAGGGCGGCCCGGCCCACGTGTCCGGGCCGCTCGACTCGGACGCCGCGCGCTTCCAGGGCCAGCGTGAGTGACTGCAATTCGCGCTGATAGTCGTCCATCTCCAGGCGGTCCCAGTGGTTGGAGCCGATCAGCAGCAGGCGGAAGGCATGGGTCCCCTCGGACAGCGCGAGGGCGGCGCGCAGCAGCAGGTCCGGGGCCTTCTCGATGCCGGTGCGCCCGACGAAGCTGATGGTCGGGAGGCCCGGAGGGGCCGCGCCCGCGGGTCGGAACTGCGCGGCGTCCACGCCGTTGGGGATCGTTTCGACGCCGTCCAGCCCGTAGAAGTCCGCCACCCAGCGGCCCGTGAAGTCGCTGACGCCCGCGGTGACATCGGCGGCCCCGCGGTAAAGCTTCTGGAACCGGGCCGAGGCCGGGAGCTGGTTCTCGAACCAGTGCAGGATGGTCGCCTGGGGGAAATGCCGGCGGAGGTAGACCGTCATCTCCGGGTCGTTGATGAGCACGAGCGGGAGGTGCAAAAGCTTGTGCCGCCGCAGGGCGGACGCGACGCGGAAGGCGTAGGCCCGGTGCCGCAGGTGACGCCATCCGGTCAGCTTGCGCTCGGCCCGGAGTGCTTTCAGCGCCAGAGGGTGCGTAGGCAGTGCGGGCGGGTCCAGCGCGATGGTCTGCGGCCAGGGGAAGCGCGGGGCGGCGCTCGCGCGGGTGATGACCCAGGGGAGGTGCCCCCGGCTCTGCGCGGCCCGGCAGCACTCCCAGAGGATCGTCGCCAGGGCACCGCTGCTGGTAGGCGTCCACGTCTCCAGGGGGTAATTGATAAAGACGACGCTCAACCCGTCACAATCTCCAGCGGCGAAACGGTCTCCCGCGACTGAAGAGAGTGTGACACCGGCGGTGCATCCCGCCACTCATAATCCCCAAAAACCAGCCCGTCCGTGATCGCGTGCGGGTGGCTCGGGTCAGGGTAGGGGAGGATCGGGATGACGTCGAAGAAGCAGGCTTCTTCCCAGCGGTCGATGATGTTCGCGCCGCACAGGAAGATCTCCAGCCGGTAACGGCCCGGCTTGAGCCAGGGTGCGCGAAGGACGAACTCGCCCTCATAGGCTTCGGACGCCTCGATCCACCGCCCCAGCAGGCGCGAGTCGCAGGTAATCAGCCCGATGCCCTGCTCGTTGATGATATGGGCGGAGATGAAATAGTTGCCTTTGTACGGCTTGCGCCGCTCGATGCGGAATCGAATCCGCTTCTCCTGGGCGCACTCATAGTAGGCGCTGTCGGGGGTCGCCGAGACCAGCCGCAGCTCGCCCGATCCGGGGCGCCGGGCGGCGTCGGATTCGCTCGCATCGGACGCCGCATCGAAGCTGTTCAGGTAGTGGCGCACGGCCTCCTGGACATCGCCGTAGAAGGTCATGCGGCCCTTCGTCAGGTACATGCCTTTGTTGCACAGGGCCGCCACGGACTGCATGTGGTGGGAAACGAACAGCACGGTCCGGCCGCTCTGCGCGGCGTCCTGCATCTTGCCCAGGCACTTGCGCTGGAACTCGGCGTCGCCGACCGCCAGCACCTCGTCCACGATCAGAATCTCCGAGCTGAGGTGGGCCGCCACGGCGAAGGCCAGGCGGACGTACATCCCCGACGAGTAGCGCTTGACCGGCGTGTCCAGGAACTGCGTCACCCCGGCGAACTCGACGATGGCCTCGAACTGCTTGGTGATCTCGCGCCGGCTCATGCCTAAAATCGAGCCGTTGAGGTAGATGTTCTCCCGGCCCGTCAGCTCGTGGTGGAAGCCCGTCCCGACTTCGAGCAGGCTGCCGACGCGCCCGCGCAGATCGAACTCGCCCCGCGTCGGCTCGGTGATCTGGCTGAGTATCTTGAGCAGGGTGCTCTTGCCCGCGCCGTTGCGCCCGACGACGCCGACCACGTCGCCGCGCGCGATCTCGAACGACAGGTCGGAGAGCGCCCAGAACGTCTCTTTCTCCACCCGCTGCCGGGGGTTCTTGAGCCGGGCGACCAGCGCCTCCGAGGCCGTCGTGTGCGTCTCGGCGTTGCGGGTGATGGTGTAGGACTTGGACACGCCGCGCGCGGCGATGGCGACGTCCGTGTTAGATGACATCGGCGAACTTCCTTTCCATCTTCTTGAACGCATAGGCCCCGCCGAGAAAGGCCAGCACGCTGACGGCGGCGGCGTAGACGACCGGGACAACGGGCAGGGCGGCGTGGCCGAGCAGGGACCACCGGAAGGCCTCCAGAAGCCCGGCCATCGGGTTCAGGAAGTAGAACGGGCGGAAGGCCGGGGGAATCTTTTCCAGGGCAAACGAGAGCATATAGGCGACCGGCGAGGCGTACAGGAAGAACTGCATCAGAACGGGGATGACGTACTGCACGTCCCGGTACGTCACCGCCAGGGCCGACGTGAACATGCCGACGCCCAGCGCGAGCATGAGCAGGAGCACGAGCCACAGCGGCAGCGTCAGCAGGCTCAGGCCGGGCGTGATGTGGGCGATCAGCATCAGGACCGGCAGCAGGGCCAGCCCGACGCCGAAGTCGATCAGCGTCGAGAACATCATCGACAGAGGCAGAATCAGGCGCGGGAAGTAGACCTTGGAGATCAGATTGGCGTTCTGCACCAGCGACGCGCTGACCTTGATGACGGTGCCGCTGAAGATGTTCCAGCCCAGCAGGCCGGCGTAGGAGAAGACGAAGTACGGCACACCCTTGGGAGCGGGCAGGCTGGCGACCTTGCCGAAGACGAACGCGAAGATGCCCGCCGCCAGCAGCGGCTGGAGGACGACCCACAGCACACCGACGGCGGTCTGCCGGTAGCGCAGCTTGACGTCGCGCCCGGCCAGCGTCAGCAGCAGGTCGCGGAACAGCCACAGCTCGCGCACGTTCAGCGACTGCCAGCCGGTGCGCGCCCGGATGGTCTTGACGGGCAGGGGAAGAGGTTCAGGGGCCGCCCCTGTCAATGACGGCCCCGGTGTCGTGATAGCCATAAATGCCGATGGACTCCTCGAAGATGCGGATCGAATCGATGGCTACAGGCCGAGAACCCTGAACCCGCTGGCAAGGCCTAAAGCACCACCCAGGAGATCAAGCGGGCGTGGCTTGTTTCCCTTGAGGGGGACATAGATCACGTCGCCCGGCTGGAGAAAGATGTTGGAGGCTTGATCACCATGCTGATAGAACTTGCCGATGTCCACCGTCTGTGGCGTGGCAGTGTTGTGGAGCTTATCTACGTGGATGACGCTGACCAGCTTCAAGTCGGCGGCACCTGTCACAAGGCCGCCTGCCCTGCTGATGGCGTTCGCCAGCCGGTCGTTCGCAGCGAAGTTGTAAGTGCCGGAGTGTCCCACTGCGCCTTCCACATCGATGCGGTTCAGGAGGGTAGGGATGAAAAGGCGGTCGCCGGGGATCAGCGTGAAGTTCTGCGACTGGTCGCCCTTGACCAGCAGGGCGTTCAGGTCCACCGGGTACTCGCGGCGGCGGCGCAGCAGGGTCGCCTGGGTGAGGTTGGCCGTCTCCGGGTTGGCGTTGTCGGCGTCTTTCAGCGCGTCCAGCACGGTCATTTTGTCTTTGTAGTCGTAGATTCCCGGCTTGACGACTTCGCCCAGGACCGTAACCTCGACATGGCGCAACGGGACGTAGATGACGTCGTCAGGGGCAAGCAGGATGTCCTTGTCGGTGCCGGCGATGGTCTCGGGGTTGGTGATGTCGAGCGTGGCCTTGGTGCCGTCGCCGTGTGTGACCGTGACCTGGCTCAGGTCGCCGTCCTCCGCGACTCCGCCAACGTCGGCCAGCGCCTGCATCAGGTGCAGGTCGGTTTTGTATTCGACGCCTCCGGCACGGACGACGTGGCCATAGAATTGCACACTCTGGTGACGCCTCTGAGACAGTGTCACCGCGACCGAAGGGTCGTTGACGTACTTCGTCCAGCGCGTCGTCAGCATCTGCGCGACCTGTTCCGTGGTCTTGCCCGCGACCGAGACGTTGCCCAGCAGCGGGACCGTGATCCTGCCGTCCGGCGGGACGGCCACGGCGGGGACGGTCAGCTCGGGGAAGTTGATGACCTGGACGCTGATGACGTCATCGGCCCCGAGCCGGTAGTTCGCCGGGGTCGCCTGCGCGCGCGCGGGTCCCTGCGCCTGCGCGCCTGGCACGAGGGCCGGGCAGAACGCCGTCGAAGAAAGGAGCAGGAGCGCGGTGACTGTGGATTTTTGCATTCGATTTTCCTCAACGCTGTGACGCCGGCGCGGTGCATTCGGTTCCCCGGATGCAGACTTCGAGGGCGACTCCCTACTCGTAGCGGAACCGGCTCGCGCCGAACTGGACCATGTCGCCCACCCGCAGCGCCTGCCGCGTCACCTGGACGTCGTTGACCAACGTGCCGTTGGTCGCACCGATGTCATACACGACGTAGCCGCCTTCCTCCGGCGCGATGCGGGCATGCCGACGCGAGATGGTCCCGTCGCGGGCCAGCACGATGTCGTTGTCCGGCAGGATGCCGATGGTCAGAGGCCGTGAGGGGGACAGGGCGAACTTCTGCCCGAAGTACGGGCCTTCCAGGGCTACCAGGTGGGAGCCGATCTCCGGCAGGACACGGATCGGGGGCCGGGTCCAGACGGCGGTCTCTTCGCCGACGGGCGTGGACGTCGCCGCCGCCTCAGCCCGAGCCGCCCCAGCCGGGGCGTCCGGGACATCGGTCGGCGGGGCGGCCTGCGGCGCATCGCCCTGCGGCGCATCGTCCTGCTGGGGCAGGTCCTCACGGTCCAGGCTCAAGGTGCGCCAGGGGCTGTGGTCGTGCGACCCCGGCGGCACCGGATGGGGCTGATAATAGTCGTGATAGTACGACGGCACCGACCGCGGCTGGGGGGCGCGGTTGATGAAGTAGGACAGCTTATTCGGCGAGGTCGAGGCCAGGGCGGCGGCGGTCGTCTGGATGCTCTCGGCGTCCGCCATGCCGATGGCGACCACGTACAGAAGGCGGTCCGCGTAGGGCGCGAGCAGCAGCGCGTCGGCGACCACGCCCGCCGGCGGCGTATCGACGATGACGACGTCGGCGACCCTGCGTAGGGCCTTGATCGTCTCCTCGGTCCGCGACTGCGAGAACAGGTCGATCGGGTTGCGGGAGGGGACGCCGCTGTGCAGGATGGAGAGGTTCTCGACCCCGGTCGGGACCAGGCAGTCCAGGACGGCGGCCTTGCCGCTGAGGACGTCGGAAAGCCCAGGCTTGGACCCGCGGCCCGCCCGCATCAGCGGCAGGGACGAGGGGCGGCGCATGTCCGCGTTGACGAGGACGACGCTGCGGCCCGCCCGCGCGAAGGACTGGGCCAGCTCGGAAGCCGTCAGCGACTTGCCCTCGCCGCCGAGCGTGCTGGAAACCAGGATGACCTGATGACCGTCCAGACCCGCCGCCGGCCCCGTGTGGAGCGAGAGGCTCAGGCTCGCCCGTGCGGCATTATACGTCTCCAGCATCTGCGGCGGTGCCCCCCCGTGGGAGAACGGCAGGCCGCGCACACGCGCCATCTGCGGCAGGACCGCGACCACCGGCCCGTTCGCCAGCCGCCGGACGTCCGACACGGCGCGCACGGACCGGTCGCTCTGCTCCCGCAGCAGGACCGCGATCAGCGACAGGAACACGCCGACGCCCAGGCCGACGAGCATGTCCCGCTGGTGGTTAGGGCGCACCGGGGCCAGCGGCGCGTAGGCCGGCTCGACGATCTGCACGTTGCCGCTGGTCACGTCCTGGTCGAGCTGCGCGGCGCGGACGGCGGTGCTGAGCGAGTTGTAGATCGTGTGCGCCTGATCGGCGTTCTGGGTCAGCCGCTCCGCCTCCATGCTCAGCTCGGGCAGATCGACGGTCTGCTTTCGGAGCGTTTCGCGCTGCTGGACGGCGGCGGTCAGCCGGAGCTGGGCCGAAGCGGCGTCGGCGTTCGCCGCGTCGGAGGCGTCCTGGAGCGACCCCTGCGCCGCCAAAGACGGCTGGCTGTGCAGCGTCTGGATGGCCCGGTTCAGGCGGGTGCGCGTGTCCGCGATCTGGGCGTCCATCGGGCCGAACAGGCCGGGGAACGTCCCCTTGTATCTGAGGGCCTTCGCCGCCCGTGCGCGTTCCTCGTCGTTGAGGTCCGATTGCAGCTTCAGGATCTGGCTGTCGTCGCGGACGCCGGTGCCGCCCTTGATCGCCGCGTTCGCCCTTTGCAGGGCGGCCGAGAGGCGGGACGCCTTGGCCTGGGCGGCGGCCAGGTCGTTGCGGGCGTTGGAGACCACGGTGTCCTGCGACAGGACCGCGCTCAGGGCCGCCCCCCTCTGGGCGTTCGTGTCCAAAAGCCCGATGCCGTTGAGGTGGTGGCTCTGCTGGAAGGCGAGCACCTGCGCGTCCGCCGCTTCCCGCTGTGTCTTCGCACGCGCGGCCTGCCCGGTCAGGGTCGCCAGGGCCATCTGGCTGTTGTGCTGCGCGACCGACTTCTTGTAATCCACGAACGTCCGGCAGAGCGCGTCGGCCCAGGCGATGGCCTGCTGGCGGCTGTCCGCCTCCACGGCCACGTCGATCACGTTGTCGCCCTCCCTGGCCGTCGTGATGGTCGTGGCGCCTTGCAGCGTCTCCGGGCTGATTCCGACCCGCGCCGCCGCGCTCTGGGCGATGGCGCGGCTCTGCAGCAGGGAGATCTGCGTGTCCAGCGTCTCCACCATCGGCGCGGTCGCGGCCGCCTGGGTGGTCGCGGCCATGAACGGCGCGCGCTGCACCAGCAGCATCGAGGCGGCCGCCCGCCAGGCCTGCGGCGTGCGCTGGGAGATCACGAACGCGGTCCCCACCGAGGCGGCGAGGATCAGCAGGACGAGCCACAGGTGCCGCCAGAAGATCCGCGCCAGGTCGTGGGCGGTCGGGGGCTGATCGGCGGGCATCTGTTCGCGGCTCTGAGGCCGGACGTCAATCGTTTGGATGTCATTCATAGGGAGGTCAAATCAGCGGGGTGAGAGTCAGCGGGGTGAGAGTCAGTCGGCGACGTCTTGAGGCAGCCGTTGCAGGTGGAACGGGCGCTCCGGCGCTTGATCGCCCTTCAGGAGGCTGCCGCCAGGCCCCTGATTCCTGCGGCTGCCGAGGAGGCCCCGCTCCCGGATGCTGTAGACGCTGTTGTTCCAGCGGTGCTCCTCCAGGGCGCTCTCGATCACGCGGCGCATGCGCTCCTCAAATACGGACGAGTCGAAGCGCAGCGCTTGTTCCCGCAGTGCCTCCGGCGGGAAAGAAAGCTGACCCAGACGCCTCAGCGCCGCCGCCAGCGAGTCGACGGTCTGTTCCTCAAAGAACAGCCCCGTCTCCCCGTCCAGCACCGTTTCCAGGGCACCGCCCGCCCCGTAGGCGATGACGGGCCGCCCCGACGCCATGGCTTCGAGCGGCGTGATGCCGAAGTCTTCCTCGCCCGGAAAGATCAGCGCCTGACAATGAGACAGTTCCGATTTGACCTCCATATCGGTCAGTTTGCCCAGAAACTGGATCGTCGGGCCGGCCCTGCGCCTCAGCTCCGCCAGATCGGGGCCGTCCCCGACGACGCGCAGCGGCACCCCGAGCCGGTTACACGCCTCCACGGCCAGATCGACGCGCTTGTAATTGAGCAGCCGGGAGACGACCAGGAAGTGGTCGCCCACCTCGCCGGGCGGGGCCGGCGCGAACCGGGCCGCCTCGACGGGCGGGTGGACCACGGCGGCCACGTCCCGCCGGTAGAATTTGCGGATGCGGCGGGCGACGTTGTAGGAGTTGGCGATGTAATAGTCCACGCGCTGCGCGCTCTCGATGTCCCACGCGCGCAGGCTGTTGAGGAGCGGGCCGATCAGGGTCGCGAGGGCGCGGGCGGAACGGCTCTGGTGCAGGTACTCCCTCTGCCGCCAGATGAAGCGCGAGGGCGTGTGGCAGTAGCAGACGTGGCAGGTCTCCGGCGAGGTCACCACGCCCTTGGCGAAGGAGCTGGAGCTGCTCAGGACCAGGTCATAGCCGCCGAAGTCGAACCGCTCGAACGCGGCGGGGAAGTAGGGCAGGGCGAGCTTGTGGAACCGGCGTGACGAGAACGGCCAGCGCTGAAGGAACGAGGTGCGGATGTCCATGTCCGCGAACGAGGGCAGCGTCGTCTTCGGGTCGTACACCGAAGTGTAGAGCGGTGCCTCGGGGAACATCACATGGAAAGCCGCGGCGACGCGCTCCGCGCCGCCGGCCTGGGCAAGGTAATCGTGAACAAGCGCGGTCTTCATTCGGCCGTCTCACTTTCAGAACAGGCTCCGGGAGGGGCGCGGACCGGTGTGGTCGCGGCCTGGCGTGGTGCTGATGCACTCAGGCCGCCCGTGCGGCCAAGGGGAGCGGCTTAAGTCGGGCGTCAGTGCCCCTGGCCCGGATCGCTGGAGGACCCCTGCGGATGCCGTCGGTGCGGGATCGCGGGGCTGCCGTGAAGTACGCTGGCGTACCATGTCCATTCGGATGAACCGACATTTTACCCAGAATACGCCCCTTTTCGCACCGGAGTCGTCAGAAAGTTGTCGGCACGGAGCACTGTCATCTTCTGTTTATGTCGCGGCCTTGCGGGGCCGGGAGAGCCTTCACGCCATGCTCCGGCAAGAACCGTGCCAAACAAGAACCGTGCCAAAGCGGCGGAACGGATTCCGCCGCCGCGCCCTAACGGATCCGCTCTTGCAGGGCGGCCTCCACTTCCGGCTGCATCACCCGCCACATCTGCGACGCGAACGCCCGGAGCCGCGCGTCGGCGCGCTGGTGCTCCTGCGCGGTGCGGCCCAGGGGCTGCACGAAGCGGAAAAAGAAGACCGGGGCGTTCTCGCGGCCCAGCAGGTCCCCCCACAGCAGGGACGTGCGAATCTCCGAGGGGCTGCTGATGATCCGGCCCGCCGCCGCATAGAAGTAGGCGACCAGCAGGCTCGGCGGCGCGTCCGGGCTGGTCGAGGCCTCGTACACCTGCATCGTGACCGGTGTCCCCGGCAGCGACTCGGTGACGGGGGCGGAGAGCAGCCAGCCGCCCAGGCACAGGCGCGGGTCGTGGAGCGCGACCCCGTGGGCACCGCTGATCAGCAGGAAGTCCATGGTCGCCCCCGCGCGCACATAGCGGCGCGAGGTGATCTCCGCGCCCGGCAGGACGCGCAGCACTTCAGGCGACAGCGACTCGTCGCCGACCGCGCCGTAGCCGGCCACCCACCGGGGGACCAGGCGGCCGGGGAGGGCCGTGGCCTCCGGCAGCGGCGCGGGCTTCCAGGCCACGGAGGTGAGTGAGGCGGCGGCGAGCGCCAGGACTAAGGCAGCGGCCATCCCGCGAAAGTGCGGCATCCTATCCCCCGTGCGGTCAGAAGCAGGAGCAGCAGGCCCAGGCCCGCCGACATCACCCCGCTGCCGTCATGGATCACGTGCTCGGCGTTCGCCCCCAGGCACTCGCCGACCACGCACAGCGTCGTCAGACGCAAAACATTCATCGCCAGGCTGAGCGGGAACGAGAACAGAAACAGGCCCAGCCGCCGCCATGCCGGGCCGTCCGTCAGCCACGCGCAGGCCGCCCCCAGCACCAGCATCGTGAGCAGCATCTTCATGCCGGAGCAAGGCACGTCCACGAAAAGCGTGAAGTTGTCCAGCGCGATCACGTTGCCGCTGAGGTGCGTCGGGAAGGTCAGCAGGTGCAGCGTCCGGTCGGCGGCGACCGTGCTGAACTGCTGGCAGTCGTAGGTGCCGTCGTGCAGCAGCGGGCCGGGCAGGGGGGCCATCCAGACCAGGAATCCCAGTGGGAAAGCCGCCGCGCGCGCCCGGCGCGTCCCCAGGATGAGCCAGACGCCGCTCCAGAAACACAGCAACACGCCCGCCGAGGCGAGCGAGATCAGCTCCCTCTTGTTGGCCGCCACGAGCAGCGCCAGCGCGGGAAGGAGCAGGCCCAGAGCGGCCCAGGAGGGCGACGCCGGGGCCGCGCGGAGCGCCCGGCGGCGGTGCCAGAGCATCAGCCCGACCACCGGGGGGACCAGTGGCCCGTAGGCGTAATAGGAGTCGGGCTGGACGTATTCCAGGCTCCAGGCCAGCAGGCGCGGCCAGGCCAGGTGCAGGAACAGGGCCGATGCCGCCGCCAGCAGCAGCAGCGTCACCGGGTCGCGCAGGCCCCGGCCGGCGGGCGATGCGGGCGCGTGAGACGCGGGCGGGTGCGCTGGCATGACCCCGGACACGGCTAACGCCCCGCCCGCGCGCCGGCATCGATTGTCAACACAATTGCACATAAGTCACTTTCCTTAACGCCCCGCCCGCGCGCCGGCATCGAAGTACCCGGCGTACTTGTCCACCGGGAAGGAAGGCGGAGTCGCCCGGTACAGCCGCGCGAGTGCGGCCTCAGCGGGGATGGTTTTCTCCAGCCGCGCCAGCCGCGCGACGCTGGCCCTGACTGTCTGGAGCGGGAGAGTGCCGGCCCCCTCCACCGACACCATCTGGGCGACCAGGAACTGCCTGCCCAGCGGCGCGGTGCGCGTCTCGCCGCGGCGCATGGTCTTCCACGACTCGGCCAGGGTGCGGCCCTGGGGCGTCCCCAGGCTCACGCGGTATCCTTTTTCCCCGGCCACGTACAGGCCCTTCTGCTCGGCGATGACGTCCAGGGGGATGCCGTCGCGCAGGTCGTCGGCGGCGGCGTCCGCCTCCTCGGCGGTGTCGGCCACGACCAGCGCCATCTGGGCCTGCGCGCGCTGCTGGAAGTTCGCGCGGTGGGCCTGGTAGTAGCGGTCGACCTCGGCGTCGGAAACGGGGACGTTTCGGATGCGCAGATTCTCCAGGGCGATCTGGTCCAGGAGCTGATCGCGCAGCAGCGGGAGGGTGCCGTCCTCGGCGGCGGACTGGACCAGTCCGGGGTCGCTCTGCCGAATCAAAGCCAGGCGCGCGGAAACGTCGTCGTCCGTCGGCAGGACCCCGGCCCCGGCGGCGGCCTGCCGGACCAGGGCCGCCGAGACCATGTCATGGAGGACTCTGCCGTTGTCTCTCCGCTCCAGCGCTCCTTCGTAGTCGCGCAGCGTGATGCGCCGGCCGCCGACCAGGACGATGGGGCGCAGCGTGGAAAACCGCTGGTAGGTCAGAAACAGGGCGGCGAGCGAGAACACGGCCAGGGCGGAAGCGAAACCGGCCGCCCATTTCAGCCGGATCAGCGCCCTGAGCAGGGCGCGTGCCTCGCTGGCCGAGGCAGGTGCCGTCAGAGCCGGGGTCGGAGGGGCGATCAGTGGTGGCGCGTTCGATTCCATAAAACTCTCTGAGGCCTCGGCGCTTCCCCGGTGTCCGTGTCCCCCGCTCCGAAACATCATACCCGAAAGAGCGGAGAGCGGGCACACCAGCGCGGACGCCGCGGGCGGAGCGAAGAAAAATTTTCGCCGGTGCCGCCCTGGGTCCGGGTTGGCACGGTTTATGCAAGAGGGGACTAGCCGGACTCTTCAGAAACGGCAGGAGGAAACACGATGATCAGTGGGAAAGTAAAATGGTTCAGCGACGCGAAGGGCTACGGATTCATCGACCTGAGGCAGGGCCGGGACATCTTCGTCCACTACTCCGTGATAGATAACGAGGGCTATAAGTCGCTGCGCGAGGGCCAGGAAGTCGAGTACGAGGTCGGCCAAGGCCCCAAGGGAGACCACGCCACCAAGGTCGTGGCGAAAGAGGCCCTGCCGGCGGCCTGAGCCGGCACCTCGCATGCGATTCTTGTCTCGCATGCAATTCTTTAGGGAAGGCAGCCCCCGACGCGCGGGGGCCGCCATTTTTCGCTCTCCCCGCTTTTTTGCCTCGTTCTTCCGCTTCAGCGCAGGGCGTTGTAGTTCAGCGGCGTCAGGGCCGGGAAGCGGTAGCGGCTCTGTAGGTTCGATATCCGCTGCTGGGTGTTCTTGATGCGGTCCGACGTCAGCGGGTGGTCGGACAGGAACGCCCCGCCCAGGCCGCCGCCGTTGCCGCTGACCCGCTCCAGGGCCTGGAAGAGCTGGATCATGCCCTGCGGGTTGTAGCCCGCCGCCACCATGTTCTCCAGGCCGCCCTGGTCCGCCTGGTCCTCCTCGCCGCGCGAGAACTTCAGCCCGATGGCGCTGTCGGCCAGCCCGGCGATGGTCTGCGCCGCCCGGCCCGCGTGGAAGATGCTCAGGCCCAGCGCGAGCAGCGTGTCGCGCTCCTGCTGCTTGGACGCGGCCTGCGCCCAGTGCTGCTTGCGGACGTGGGTCATCTCGTGGCCCGTCACGCCGGCCAGGGCGTCGTCCGTCGTCAAAATCTTGTACAGGCCCGTGAACATGAACATGTTGCCGCCGGGCAGCGCGAAGGCGTTCACCTCGGGGCTGTCCAGGACGTGAAACTTCCAGTCCCAGGCGTTGCGGTCCGAGGGGGGCAGGGCGTGGACGAGCCGCTGGCCGATCCCGTTAAAGTGCCGCGCGCGGGCGTCGAAGACCTCGTGGTATTTCTGCGTGACCTGCTTGGCGGCCTGGTCGCCGACCTGCTTCTGGTCGGACGCGCTCGCCAGCCCGAACAGGCCCCCCGCGCGGGCGGCGGGCGTCAGCAGCAGGGGCGCGGCGGCCAGCCCCAGGCCCGCCAGGGCACCCGTCCGCAGGAAGCGGCGGCGCGATTCATTGTGTTCCATTGTAGGTTCGGTCTGTTGGCTCGACATGAGTTCCCTCCGGTTGGTGTGTTCCGTTACCCAGTGGACGTTATACCCGCCCACAAGGTTCCCGCCCCGCGCCCCGATTCTGACGTTTGCCCGCCTGCCAGGCCGGGTATCTTAGAGATACATCCACCGACACAGGAGCACATCATGGCAAACGAAGATGAGATCGCGGGCAAGGCCAAGCAGGTCGAGGGCAAGGTCCAGGACGCCGCGGGCGACGTCACCGGCAACACCAACGACGACGTGGCGGGCAAGGCCAAGCAGGTCGAGGGCAAGGTCCAGGAAGGCTTCGGCAAGGTCAAGGAAGCGATCCACGACGCGACCAAGTAAGCGCTTCGGGTCTGGAACAAAGCGGGCGGGCAGAGATGCCCGCCCGCCCTTTTGCCGGCTTCTGTGTCGTGCATCCGTGCTGCCGTGTATCCGTGTTATGATGGCATAATTTTCTGCTCTCAACAGGGTGGGGCGTGAAGCCCCTCAACCCCATGATGTCTTCATGGAAGGCCGGAACTCCCGCGCAGGCGAGCAGGCGATGCCCCGCGAGTGCCCTCCCTTGTCGGCAGTATCCCCCGCCAAGCCACGCGCTGCGCCTCCCGCACCGCAAACTTCCCCGCCGCCTGATCACAGGAGGGTTATCATCGCAGGAGGGCATCGGGCCGCCCGCGCCGAACTATCCCCCTGGACCGGCGGACTCGCCGGACAAAAAGGAACAAAGGAACAGAAGCAACATGGCAAACGCTTGGGATGCGGATTTGATCGCGGGGGCCACGGACGCCTCCAGCTATAGCGGCAGGCCGATCGGGATCGGCGTCATCGGCACGGGCGGCATCGCCCAGAGCGTCCACCTGCCCGCCTACAAAAAGCTCCAAGATGAGGGCAAGGTCAAGATCGTCGCGCTGTGCGACATCAAGCCGGAGAAGCTGGCCGAGGCCCAGTCGAAGTTCGGTCCCGCCCAGACCTACGCGGACTACAAGGACCTGCTCGCCAACCCCGACGTGGAGGCGGTCGATGTCTGTACGCCGAACTTCATGCACCTGCCGCCGGTCGTGGCGGCCTTCGAGGCCGGCAAGGACGTGATCTGCGAGAAGCCCATCGCGCTCAACGGCGAACAGGGCGCGGTGATGGTGGCGGCGGCGCAGAAGGCCGGCAAGAAATTCCAGGTGGGCCTGAACATGCGCTTCGGGGCCGGGCCGCAGGCGATCAAGCGGCTGGCCGATGCGGGAAAGTTCGGCGAGATCTACTACGCCCGCGCGCAGGCCATCCGGCGGCGCGGCGTCCCGACCTGGGGCGTCTTCACCGAGAAGGACAAGCAGGGCGGCGGGCCGCTGATCGACATCGGCGTCCACATCCTGGACATGAGCCTGTGGCTGATGGGGCATCCCAAGCCGGTTGCCGTCAGCGGCACCGCCCTGACCAAGTTCGGGCACCGGACGGGCCACGTCAACCTGTTCGGCAAGCCCTGGGACCCGAACAACTTCACCGTGGAGGACTTCGCCTCGGGCTACGTCAAGTTCGAGAACGGGGCGTCCCTGGTCTTGGAGTCGTCGTTCGTGCTTAACAACGACAAAGAGCGGTTCGAGACCAGCCTGTTCGGGACCGAGGGCGGCGTCTTCCTGGACCTGCACAACGACGCCAACACGCGCATCTATACCGAGGAGGCCGGGGCGCTGTATGACAGCCAGCCCGTCTTCCTGCCCGGCGTCGCCACGCACGAGACCGAGATCCGCGCCTTCGTGCAGTCGCTGATCACCGACACCCCGGTCGCCGTGCCGGGCGAGCAGGCCCTGATGGTCTCGCGGCTGCTCTCTGCGCTCTACGAGTCCAGCGAGACCGGCAAAGAAGTCCGCATGTAAGCCGCGGGTATGACAGACGGCCCCGCCTCTGACTTTCATGATAAAAAGTCAGAGGCGGGGCTTTTCCTTGACAGACGCCAGGCTGGTGTGCTATTATCGATAACCGTTATCCATAAGGAACCAGTCGCGTCAAGCCATGACAACCCTTCAAGAGCAGCGGGTCGAAGAGCTGCGCCAAAAGCTCCACGACAGCGGGCACCGCATGACCCCGCAGCGGCTGTGCATCCTGCAAGCCCTGGTCGGATCCAACACCCATCCCAGTGCGGAAGAGATTCACGCCCACGTCCTGCGCGCCGCGCCCATGACCTCGCTGGCCACCGTCTACAAGACTCTGGACACCCTGCGCGACCTGGGCGAGGCTCTGGAGATGGAGGTCGGGGACGGGCGGCGGCACTACGACGCCGTCCAGACCCACTTCCATCCCCACGTCGTCTGCACCGCCTGCGGGCGCATCGAGGACGTGGCTTTGGACGACCTGAGCGGCCTGCCCGCGCTCGCCGGGCGGGCATCAGGATACCAGATCGAAAGCCAGCGCGTCGAGTTCTACGGGCTGTGCGGCCCGTGTCAACAGGAACAACAGCAGAAACAGGAAGAGACTTTATGAGCGTCACCCAGGACGGCAAGCCGTCGGGCACCGCCGACCGCCGGCTGATCAAGGCCATCGAGAGCAACTGGCAGGCCGAGCGGGAAGGGGCCGCGACTTACCAGGCATTAGCTGACCGCGAGGCGGACCCGCGCCGCAAGCACACCCTGGAAGGCCTGGCGCGCGCCGAGCTAGCCCACGCCCAGCTCTGGGAGCGGCGGCTGACGGAGCTGGATGCGTCCGCGCCCCGGTTCGCCGGCCCGACCACGGGCGTGGCGGACAGCCTGGCGAACCGCATCGGCGGGGCCGACGCCACCCTGCGCCGGATCGAGATCGGCGAGCGCAAGCACGTCGCCGAATACGGGCGGCAGATACAGGAGCTGGGCGACGCGGGCAGCCTGGACATCCTGCGCCGGGTGGTCGCCGACGAGCGCGCCCACTCGCGCGCCCTGAAGCAGATGATCGCGCCGGTCCCCGCCGGTGCCCTGGTCGTCGATCCGCCCATTGGACAGAGCTTTTCGCGGCCCCTCAATCCCCAGCAGGCTTTGGACGATCTGCGGGCACGCAAGGGGCACAAGTCGCCCGCCTCGTGGATCGGCGACGCCATCTACGGCGTCAACGACGGCCTGGGCGCGATCTTCGGCATCGTCTCGGGCGTGGCGGGCGCGACAGCGGGCAACCAGCACTACGTCCTGCTGGCGGGCCTGGCGGGCATGGTCGCGAGCGCCTTGTCGATGGGGTCCGGGGCCTACCTCGCCGCCAAGAGCGAGCGCGAGATCTACGACGCCGAGATGTTCCGCAAGCGGGCGGACCTGGCCGAAAACCCCGCCGAGGGCCTGGCCGAGATGTCCCTGGTCCTCCAGGTGAAGGGCATCCCGGCTGACGACGCCGACCGCGTCGCCGAGCACCTGGCGCGCGACCCGGAGCAGCTTCTGAAATCCCTGGCCGCCGAGCAGCTCAATCTCTCCGAAGACGCCCTGAGCAACCCCTACGTGTCGGCTGCCTCGGGCGCGCTTTCTACGGCCGCCGGGGCGTTCGTGCCGATCATCCCGTTCTTCTTCCTGCACGGGACGTGGGCCATCCTCGCCGCCGCCGCCGTGTCCCTCGTCGCCCACTTCGCGGTGGGCGCGGCCAAGACTCTGATCACGGTCCGGTCGTGGTGGAGCAGCGGCCTGGAGATGACCGCCGTGGGTGCCGCCGAGGGTCTGATCACCTACGGGATAGGCCGCGCCCTCGGCGGTGTGTAGGCATGGAACGGATTAAGGGGCCATGCGGCTGAGGCAGGAAACAGCGCGCAGGAAACGGCGCGCGTCTTGGCGAACGTCTGCACAAGGCATTGCTGCGGCTTTGAGCAGCCAATGGAAGACTGGCAAGGCCAGTGCCGGCGCGATACACCAGCCCGTAAATTGAACCGCGCCCACGGCGTCGCGGCGGACCGAACCCAATGGGAGGAGCCGCATGAGACGCCGGGATCGCCGGGTTCTGCTGGGAGTGATCGGGGGAGCCTTCGGCGTGGTGGGCGGCTTGCTGCTGCTGGGCCTGCGCTCCGCGCCCGCCCGCCCGCGCCCCGACCCTGGGGGTATCCCCGCCGATGCACCCTCGCAAGGGCCGCTGGCTCATGTGTGGGTGGTTCTCGACCCCGGACACGGCGGGGAAGACCCCGGCACGACGGCGGGGCCGCTGTCCGAGGCCGCGCTGACCTATCGCCTGGCGACGGAAGTGACCGCCGCCCTGCGCGCGTCGGGTGCCAGTGTCGTCTACACCGTCCGCAGCCGCTCGCTCGACCCCGCTCTGGCCGTCATCGAGCCGCCCCTGGAGCGCCCCACGGACGCGACGTTGGTGACGACGGGCCGGCCCTTGCGCGAGCGCCACTCCGCCGCCCCGCTCTGGCAGCGGGCCGCACTGGCGCGCACCGTCTGGGAGCGGCAGGCGTCCCGCGACCCAAACGTGCGGCGGGACGTGTTCTTCCTCTCCCTGCACTTCGACCAGTTCGGTGCCCCCGGCGTTGCGGGCGGCGAAGTCTGCGTGGACCGCCGCGCCCCCCACGTCCCCTCGCTCGCCCCCCTCCTGGCGGCCTCGCTCGCCCAAGGCGGCTTCGGGCGCGGCACCGAATACCGGGGCGTCCGTGGCCTCTCGGTTCACGAGCTAGGCGTCCTCAACCCCGCCCACAACCCCATCCCCGAGAGTGTGCTCGTAGAACTGGCGACTTTGTCCAACCCGCAGGACGCCCTGAACGCCGCCGACCCCACCTGGCGCAGCGGCATGGCCCGCCGCATCGCGGACGCGATTATTTCGGTGCATCAGGGGAAGGGTTCGCCTTAGGCCTCCCTCTTGTTCCTTTTCTAGACGCAACGCCTCATCAGGCCGACGTAGCCAGGATAACTGTTCTTCTCTAATGCCTCGATTTGCGGTGTTGTGCAAAACGCAAGGCGTAGAAACGCTGGATGTGGCTGTACCAGATGATGCGCCTGTGCTTATAATTATCTTCCTGTAACTCGGCGGGCGAAAGCGGTTTTGTGATGAAGCCGCCGAAGGCAGAAGGTTTCTCCCGCAGAAATCGTACTGCGGGAATTGAGAAGCTGACGATGCCTACTGTGGGATCAGTCTGCCCGGCATCGGCCTGTCCCGCAAAATGTGGGTTCTCTGCTCCAAGAGGCCGTGGCTTCTGTGCCGCAACGGGCAGAACGCCTATAACTAGCAGTAACGAAGCAACAGAAACGGGGGTACAGCGCATGACTTCTTTCCCTGTTCTTACAACGGATGCATCGAAAGCTGACCTTACCTCTCGGCACCCTTCCTACCGCACCTGTGCGCCGGGCTGGACGGCGTCGGGGTCGGCGGGGTGGAGCAGGACGGCGTGGCCTTCGGCGTCGGTGGCGGCCATCAGCATCCCCTGGGACTCTAGGCCGCGCATCTTGCGGGGGGCGAGGTTGGCGACGACGACGATCTTGCGGCCCACGAGCGACTCGGGGGCGTAGGACTCGGCGATGCCGGCCAAAATCTGCCGGGGCGACTCCTCGCCGATGTCCACGGTCAGGCGCAGCAGCTTGGTCGCGCCCTCGACGCGGTCGGCGGTCTTGATCTCGCCGATCTTGAGCTGAATCTTGGCGAAGTCGTCGATGGTAATGGTGCTGGGCGTCTGGGTCTTTTCAGGCTCCACGAGGGACGGGGGGGGCATGTCGGCCATCTTGGGTTTAGCTTCTTTCTTTGGCTCATCAATCGCCGGCTTGCCTGCGGGGGGCAGGGCGTTCTTCTTGGTGTCGATGCGCGGGAAGATCGGCTGCGCTTCCTCCGTCCGGGTGCCCGCAGGCAGGCCGCCCCAGAGCGTCCCGTGCGCCCAGTCAACCCCTGCCGGGTCGGGCAGGCCGAGCTGGGCGTGGATGAGGGCGGCGGTGTGTGGCAGCAGTGGCAGCAGCAAGACGCCGACGATTCGGGTCGCTTCCAGAGCGGCGTAGAGCGCGTCGGCGACGCCCTCCATGTCCCCCTCTTTGTGCAGCTTCCACGGCGCGGTCGAGTCGATGTGCCCGTTGCCGGCGTCGATCAGCTTCCATATCTTTTCTAAGGCCAGGCCGGGGTCCAGCGCCAGCATCGCCCGCTCGACATCGCCCACGACCTCGCGCGCCAGTGTGGCGAGTGCGCCGTCCGCCGTCCGCGCCATCGAGTCGGGGATGACCCCACCGGCGTACTGCGCCAGCATCTTGAGCGTCCGGTTGAGCAGGTTGCCCAGCTTGTTGCACAGCTCGGGGTTGTAGCGCTTCTCGACCAGGTTGGCGAGCGAAAATTCGGCGTCGCTCGTGAACGAGATGTCGCGCAATAAGTAGTAGCGCAGGGCGTCCTTAGCGGCCTCGGGGGGTGCGCCGCTCAGGCCGATCAAATAGTCCACGGCTTCCTGCGGGGTAAGGATGTTGCCCTTCGACTTGGCCCCCTTCTCGCCGCCGATCAGCCACCAGCCGTGACCGAGGACGGTCTTGGGGAGGGGCAGCCCCAGGCCCAGCAGCATGGCGGGCCAGAGCGTGGCGTGGAACCGGGTGTAGATTTCTTTGCCGACCAAATGCACGTCGGCGGGCCAGACCGAGTCCCAGGCGGCGTTATCGGGCCAGCCGGTCGCCGTCAGATAGTTGATCACGGCGTCGAACCAGACGTAAATAACCTGCGACTCGTCCCCCGGTACGGGGATGCCCCAGCCCGCGTTGCGACGCGAGACCGCCACGTCGCGCAGGCCGCCCTTGATGAAGGCCAGGACCTCGTTGCGGCGCGTGTCCGGCTGCAAGAACTCCGGGTGGCTCTCGATGTGTGCGAGCAGCCGGTCGCCGTAGGCGGACAGCCGGAAGTAGTAGACATCCTCGGACACCCACTCAACGACCGCGCCGCTCTCGATGGCCCGCCCGTCCTTGACCTCGGCCTCGCGGAAAAACGTCTCGTCGGCGACCGAGTACCAGCCCTCATACTTGCCCGCGTAGACGTCGCCGGCCGCCTTCAGGCGCTGGAATACCTCGCCCACGACCTCTTTGTGGCGCGGCTCCGAGGTCCGAATGAAATCGTCGTGAGAAACCCCAAGATAACGCCAGCAGTCCCGGAAGTTCTGCGAGACGCGGTCGGCGAACGCCTGCGCGGGTACGCCCGCCCGAGCGGCGGCGTCGGCCACCTTCTGCGCGTGCTCGTCCGTACCCGTGAGGAAGAAGACGCGCTCGCCGCGCAGCCGGTGGAACCGCGCCAGGGCGTCGCACAGCAGCGTGGTGGTCGCCGACCCGACGTGGGGGATGCCGTTGACGTAGTAGATGGGCGTCGTGATGTAGAAAGTCTTGTCCGGGTCCAAATCAATACCTGCGTCGGTGAGATGGCGTCATGTTACCCGATTTCAACTGCGGGGCGCAAAAAAAGGGCCTGGCGGATGCCAGGCCCTCTCACTTGCACGACAATGCACCTACATATTCTACATGTTCCGCATCAGGCGGGCGGTGATCTCTTTCAGCTCACCCATGTCAAAGCCGGGGATGCCGCTGGCGGGGGCCAGCGACAGGTCGGCCAGCGGGTGGCCGTCCGGCACCCCCTCGCGCACTTCGAGCGGCTGGCCGTCCTCAGGGTGGGTGCCGTTGAAGACCGCGCCGATGGTCTTGTAATCATCCGCACTGAAGCGGTACAGCGAGCGGTGCAGGCCCTTGGCGATGAACTCCCGGCACTCAGGGATCTTGTCCGTGCGGATGTCCGGGATGGGCAGCATCTTCGGCACGTCCACGCCGGTGATCTTCTCCAGAGCCACGGCGTAGGCGAGCTGGTGGACGCCGCCGCGGACCAGCAGGTAGCCGGTCAGCCGCTTGACGACGGGGTGGGTGCTGGACTCGTAGGCCCGCAGCTTGCCCATGCGCGCACCGCTCTCCAGAAAGAAGTTGTGCAGCATGTCCAGGACGAGGTTGCCGCTGCTGAACACGTAGTCGCCCGACCAGGGGGCACCCATCGCGTTCGCGGCCAGGGTGCTGTTGCCGTTGATGAGGAACTGGTGGCGGATGCCGTTGCTGCCGTTCATCTTGGTGAGCGGCGAGTCCTTCGGCTCCGCGTTGTCCGGCTCGCCGCCGTTCTGGAGCAGGTTGATGGCCGCAGCGACCACCTCGACGTGGCCGAACTCCTCCGCCGTGATAGAGGCGACCAGATCATAGAACGGCAGAATCTCGCTGCGGCCCCGCATGTTGAATGACTGGTACATGTAGTTGTTCAGCGTGGACATCTCGCCGAAGCGACCGCCCATAAGTTCCTGCGTGGAGGCGGCGGCGGCGGGGTCGGGGGTGACGTTTTTGGGCAGGTCAACCTGCAATTTGTCGATACGGGTGAACATCGGGAATAGTCCTTTCTACGGACACATACGGCGTGGCGGCAGGCCCACTCGGGGCCACTGGCTTGGGCCGTGTTTACCCGAAAGGGGAGCGTCTATAACGGGGGGGGCGCAAAGATAGCGGGTCCCGAGCACGGCCTACTTGACGCCCAGGGCAGCGATCTCCGCCCGCAGGCGGGCCTCGTCGCCGTCGTCGTAGCCGATGAACGAGGCGGCGATGTGGCCCGTCTTGTCGATCAGGTACAGGGTGGGGATGGCGCGCACCCCGTACAGCCGGGACGCGACCGACTTCTCCCGGTGCCCGTGTGCCGTCGGGGTGTCATCGAACAGCAGCGTCGTGGTGTACTCGGGGTGCGCCTTGAGGAACGCCTGCATCCCCGCCCGCGTGTCCCAGGAGTTGACCGACACGACGGTCAGCCCCTTGCCGACCAGCGCGTCCGAGAGTGCCTGGGCGTGCGGCATGGACAGGCGGCAGGGGGGGCACCAGGAGGCCCAGAAGTCCAGCAGCACGACGCGCCCGCGCAGGCCGGACAGTGAAACGGGCTTGCCCGTCAGCGTCTTCAGGGTGAAGTCGGGGGCCTGTGCGCCGGGCTTGAGCATGGCCCCCGTCACCTGCCGCATGTCAGGGTCGGCGAGATCGGCTGCGGGCGCGGGGCGGGGTGCGACCTCGTCGGCGCGGACGGCTGCGCCTCCCGCCAGCAACAGCAGGGCGACCAAGGCAATCTGTGTCTGTTTCTGCATCTTCATCGGTTTGCTCCTGATCACTTGCCCGGCCCGCAGGCCCCGCCGCAGCAGCCGCCGGGCGCACCGCAGTCGAAGGGGGCCGATGCGCCGCCGTCCCGGACGACCGGGCGGGCCGTCAGCGAGATTTTGCGCGCGGTGCGGGTCGCGCCGCACCGGGGGCAGGCCGCATCGCCGCCGTCGCGGCGGCCGGCGGGGAGCAGGGCCTCGAAGTCGGCGTCACAGACGCGGCAGACATATTCGTACAAGGGCATAAAGGACCTCCTCGGCGTGTTGCGCCTATTGTACCTTCACCGTGATAGGAGCGGCGGGTATGTTTCCATACGTGGTGTCATAAAACCGCCCCGCGACGCTGAGCGACTTGCCCGCATCGCTGACTGCGGCGGTCAGCACATTCCGCGAGGCACCCGTGCCGAACGTCGAGGTGCTGGCACCACCGTTAGTGTAGGTCGAGCCGAAGACAGAAGTTGAATCAGAGGTCACGTCGACGACTTGTGTCGCCGTGTGGGCCTTGTTGGTGTAGTAAGTCGCCATCAGCGTGTATGGGGTCATGCTTCCGGCGGCGACAGTGGGTGGGCCGGTGATCACAATAGAATTGGGGACATACTGCCACGTATAACCCGCGACCGTGGGCGGGGTATAGGCCTCGACGGGGTTGAGCAGGCCCAGCGGCAGGAACAGGCCCGCGAGCGTGACCGCGGTGGCCCCGAAGGCGGCCAGCCGGCCCGCGCGCGGCCAGGGCACCGGGGCCGGGGCCGCTTCCGGCGCGCGGCTCCGCTGGGCGGCCAGCCCCAGGCCGAGCAGCGCCCAGCCCAGCAGCGAGACTTCGGCGAACTGCCAGGACGGGCTGGCACACGCATCCACCGCCTGTCCGGCGACTAGGGCGAGGGCGGCCATGACCAGCCCGTCACGCGAGGACGGCGGCCCGCGCCGCCGCCACAGGCGGCCCAGGCCGCGCGCCACAAATGCGGCCAGGGCCGCGAGGTATAGGCCCAGGCCGATCAGCCCGGTCTCCGCCGCCGTTTGGAGGTAGAAAGAGTGTGCCTCTTCGGACAGCGACGGGCGCTCGGAGGGCTGGAGGGGGCGGCCCGTGTGTGTCGCGGTCCACTGCGCCTGGGGGTAACGGCCCAGGCCGACCCCCAGGAGCGGGTGGGCGGCCACCAGCCTCCGGGCACCCTGCCACAAGGTCAGGCGGGCCTGCCAGCTTTTATCCACGCCAAGCGCGCCCAGCGTCCCCGCCCGCGCGGTCAGCGGCGCGCGCAGGTCGGCGGGCGCAAGCAGCAGCCAGAGGACGCCGAGGGCCGACGCCAGAACAAGGCCGGACGCGCCGGCCCGGAGCCATGAACGGGGGAAAACGGTGCGCCGGGAATGCCAGAGGCCGGCGAAGACGAGGGACGCCGCCGCCGCGCCCGCCCAGGCGCTCCGGGTCTGGCTCAGGACCAGGCAGGCAGCGGCCGCGCCCCCCGCCGCGAGCAGGCCGTAGCGCCACCCCGGCGCCCGCTCGGTCAGCGTGCGGGCGACCGCGAACGGGAGGAGAAGGAGCAGGGCGCTGCCGTAAAGCTGGTGGTCGTGGTAAGGCCCGACCAGGCCGCCCCCGCCCTTGCCAAGCCCGTCCGCCAGCCCCAGCAGCGCCATCGCCCCGGCCAAGACGGCGGCCAGGCGGCCCGCCGTCTGCGTCCGGCGCAGCCCGGCCCCGAGGGCGAGGGCCAGGCCGATGCCCGCCCCCCAGCGCAGCGCCTCGGTCAGCGCCGCGCCCCCCCAGGGCGTCCCCAGGCTGCGCGCCGCCGAGATCAGCAGCCAGCCCAGCAGGCAGCACAGCCAGAACTCGGGGCGCGCGGCGAGCGCGGCGATCCGTCGCCTTGTGTCTGTCCAGTGTTTCATGGTATCCCTCCCTAGAAGACCATGGCGTATCGGCGCGAGTGCGGGGTAGAGAAAAGAGAAAGCTCGGCAGGGTGTCATCTGTCGGCGCGCGTCCGTGAATGGGGGTGGCTTCCTGCCTGTGTTCCCGCCGCTCGGATGACGAAGCCATTCTAGCACGGGCACGGCGGCTTGTCAAGGGGGACAAGGAATATCCCTGCGGCGTCCCGAATGAACGCCTCAGTTCTCGGTGTTTTGTACGCCGCCTCGCTGCTTTTCAAGCCCGTCTCCGCCTGATCGCTATCTCAATAAACAGCGCGAGCGCGACGCCACCGGCGTAGCAAACGAGGTTCGACCCGTGGAAGCCGACGCCTAAGACCAGTGCCCCCGCCCGGCTGTGACGCGCCGCGACGAGCCAGGGCGTTTGTACGAACTTCAGGAACTCGATCCCGAAGCAGAACAGCGTCGCGGCCCCGCCCACGCGCAGGGGCGGGAGGCGGGGGAAGAGCAGGCCGACCAGCCAGAACGCCATGGTCGCGTACAGCACGTCCCCGGCGTTCTTCGCCATCCACGCGGGGAGAAAGTGCGAGAACCTGCGCGAAGCCAAGCCAACGGCTATCGTCAGTCCGAGGAGCAGGACGTAGACGGGGCGGTTACGTACTTTGTAGGCGATATCGCTCACGTATACTCCGTGAATTCTTCCAGCGGTTCGTCAGAGTCATCCCGCATCCACATTATCCCATCGGAACTGCCGGAGTAGATGTACGTTCTAGCCGCCGGCGGGACTTGCGACGACAAGAAGTTGTCAATGCGGCCGGCCCGTTCTTGATCGTCAACCGAGATCACGAGGGCCGCTCCGCAGCCCGCCGCGTAATCGTCGCCCGGAGCGGCTGCCGTCAGGAAGAAGTCAAGGGCCTCTTCCAGCGTCTCGCCATGGTGCCACGTCGTTGTAATAGTTGAGTGCGGGTCGGCCGCTTCGCCACCGTCAAATAAACGCCCCACGATTGCCTCGTCAAAGATGTCGTGGACGCGCTCACAATCAGGCCCCCAGGTACAGACATATACGGCCCCTTGTGCCAGGGCCATTTTGGCGAACGTGTCCAGCGCGTTTAGGGGGATGTTACGGCTGTCACAGGCGAGGAACAGCGTGAACTTGGGCGAAAGCATCGGCAGATGGGTGGGGAACGCTTCCAGCCTCGGCAGCGCTAAGTGGAAGACGTTGCGCGGCGCATCCGGCTCAAAGCCGAACGCCTTGATCTCCAGTGATTCCATGCACCTATCATAGCACGTTCCTCCTAGGGCGCGACGACGACCTCGACGCCCGCCGCCGCCAATGCCTCGGCGAGGGAGTTTTCGGGGATGGCGTCGGTGATCAAGACGTGCGCGAGGGACAGGGGGGCGACGGCGGCGAAGGCGGCGACGCCCATCTTGGCGGCGTCGGCGACCACGACCACCTCGCGGGCGCAGGCGATCATGGCCTGCTTGACCTGGGCGGCGTCGAAGTCAGTGGCGGTGTACCCTGATCGGTTTATGCTTGACTTTTTTCGGTATGCGCTGTTAAGATGAGGGCATTATAGCAGAAGAACAGACAGATGAAAATGCGGGCGGAGACATCAAAGTCGGGCTGGCGCAGATCCGCGCGGCCCGGCCCGCTGTCCGGGCGGTCGCGCACCACACGCCGCTGATGACCAGCCGGAGCGTCTCGGAGCGCGTCGCGGGTGGCGGGGACATCGTCCTCAAGTGCGAGAACATGCAGCGGACCGGCTCTTTTAAGATTCGCGGTGCGGCCAGCCGCCTGTCGCTGCTCACGGCCGGGGGGCGTGACCGGGGCGTCGCCGCCGTCAGCGCGGGCAACCACGCGCAGGGGCTGGCGCTGGCGGCGGGCCGGGCGGGCGTGAGCGCGACCGTGTTCATGGCCGAGACGGCGAGCATCGCCAAGATCAAGGCCACCGAGGGCTACGGCGCGCGCGTCGTGCTGGGGGGCCTCAGCTTCGACGAGGCCGAGACCGCCTGCCGGGCATTCGTCGCCGAGACCGGCGCGCTGTACATCTCACCGTACGATGACGACGGCATCATCGCGGGGCAGGGGACCTTGGGGCTGGAGCTGCTCGAAGACCTGCCCGATGTCGAGACCGTCTTGATTCCCATCGGCGGCGGCGGCCTGTTCGCGGGTGTGGCCGCCGCCCTGAAAGAGACCCATCCGAGGATCCGCGTGGTCGGCGTGCAGGCCGAGGGCGCGGACTCGGCCGTGCGCTCGTTCCAGGCGGGCCGGCTCATCCCGCGCACCGCCCCGCTGCGGACGATCTGCGACGGCATCGCCGTCAAGTCGCCCTCGCCGCGCACGTTCGCCTATATCCAGCGCTACGCCGATGACGTGGTGACGGTTTCCGACGGGGCCGTGTCGGCGGCGATTTTGCTGCTGCTGGAGCGGGCCAAGCTGGTCGTCGAGCCGAGCGGCGCGGCGGGCCTGGCCGCCCTGCTGTCGGGCCGGACCGAGGCACGGGGCCGCACCGCCGTGATTCTGTGCGGCGGCAACATCGACGCCCTGGCTTTGGCCGATCTGACCCAGCGCGAGATGCTTCGCGCGGACCGCTACCTGCGGCTGTTCACGTCCTGCGACGACCGCCCCGGCGCATTGGCGGGCCTGCTGGCGGTGGTGGCCTCGGAGCGCGGCAACATGGTCACCGTCTCGCACAACCGCCTCAGCCCGCACATCGCCCTGGGGGTGACGGGCGTGGACCTGCTGATCGAGGTGCGCGACCGGGCGCACCAGGACGCTATTGTCTCCGCCCTGATCCGCCACGGCTACCCGACGCAGCGGGTGGAGTAGGGGCCTCCCCTACAATCTCAGGAGAAAACACATGGCAACCGAGACACAATCACCCGCCGTCGCCAAGGGGCTGGAAGGCGTCACCGCGGCGACGACCCGGATCGCCGAGGTGGACGGGCAGAACGGTCGGCTGATCCTGCGCGGATACGACATCGGCGAGCTGTCGGGCAAGGCGACGTCCGAGGAGGTCGCCTACCTGCTCTGGAACGGATCGCTGCCCACCCGGAGCGAGTACGAGGCTTTGAAGTCCGAGATGGCGCAGGCGCGCGCCCTGCCCGCGCCCGTGCTGGCCGCCCTCGGCCATCTGGCGACGTAGGCCGAGGGCATGCACGTTCTGCGGATGGGCGCGGCCATGCTGTCGGTGGGCGACCCGGACGTGGACAGCCTCGACCTCGGAGGGGCGAAGCGGCGCGCGGCCCGCTTGCAGGCGCAGATGTCGGCCATCGTCGCCCACACCTGGCGTCTGCGGTCGGGCCAGGAGATCGTCCCGCCCGAACCCGAGATGGGCCTGGCCGAAGGCTTTCTTTATATGCTGGAAGGCACACGCCCGGACCCGGCCCGCGTGGACGGGCTGAACGCCTACATGGTCGCCGTTTCGGAGCACGGCCTGAACGTGTCCACGTTCTGCGGGCGCGTCGCCATCTCCACCGATTCGGACATGGTCTCGGCCCTGACCGCCGCCGTCGGCGCGCTCAAAGGCCCCAAGCACGGCGGCGTCCCCGACCCCGTGCTGGACATGCTGACTCAGATCGGCATGCCGGACCGGACCGAGGCGTACATCCGCGCCGAAATGGCCGCAGGACGGCGCATCATGGGCTTCGGCCACCGCATCTACAAGGTCCGCGACCCCCGCGCGGCCCTGCTGTCCCAGGCCGCCGAGAAGATGGCCGCGCTGACGGGAGACTACGCGCTGCTCCAGCTCACCAAGTCCGTGGAGCAGACGACCGTGGACGTGCTGGCCGAACTCAAGCCGGGCCGCGAGCTGTACGCCAACGTCGAGCTGTACGCCGCTCTGATATTGCACGCCGTCGGCGTCCCGTCCGCGCTGTTCACCCCGGTCTTCGCCATCGGCCGCACGTCCGGCTGGACCGCGCACATGATCGAGCAATTGGAAGACAACCGCATCATCCGCCCCCTCTCCGTCTATGTCGGCCCCCACGACTTACAATGGCAGCCGATGGACGGGCGGGCCTAGCTTTTTCGGTACAATAGAGGCATCAAAACGCGGGGAGGGATTCTCATGGCGACCTCGACGCTCACGCCGGCAGCCCCAAAGGCTGTCGAGTACCCGACCAGGGACGGCAAACCGATGGCCGAAACCGACAAGCACGCCGAACTGGCGATTTACGTCCGCGAAGCGCTCAAAGATCACTGCCGGCACCGCTCAGACGTCTATGTGTCCGGCAACAACTTCGTGTTCTGGCAGGAAGGGGACTCGAAAGCACGAGTTTCGCCCGACGCCTATGTCGTGTTCGGCCCGTCCGGCGAGTTGTGAGACTCGTACAAGGCTTGGGAAGAGGGCGGACATTTGCCCGCCGTCGTTTTTGAGTTCACCTCTCGCAAGACGCAGGCGGAAGACATCAGCACCAAACTCCCGCTTTACGAGCAGACACTGAAGACGCCCGAACACTTTCTGTTCGACCCCAGGGGTGAGTACCTCCGGCCCCGCCTGCAAGGCTATCGCCTGGAAGGCGGCCGTTACGTCCGCTTGGAGTTGGTCAACGACCGCCTGCACAGCGAACAGCTAGGGCTGGACTTGGTGCAGGAGGGCGAAACTCTGCGCCTGTACGACCCGGCCCTCGGCGGGCCTCTGTTGACTTCACAGGAAAAGACGGGCCGCTTGGAAGCCGAACGCTCCGCCCGCCTCGCCGCCGAGGCCGAACTGGCGCGGCTGAGGGCGGAGATCGAGGCAGTACGGACGAGTAGATAAGATGCTTGGACACCCAGGCTGGTTTCAGAAGCGGCGGCTAAACAAGGCTCTTTTGAAAGCCGCCGCTCAGGGGGCAACGGAGGAGGTGCGGAGACTGCTTGATGCGGGCGCTTCTGCCAATGCCGAAGACCGGCGTGAAACCGCACTCAGCTTCGCAGGCCGCTCTCACTTGGGCAATGCTGCGACCGTTCAACTGCTCCTGGAACGCGGCGCATTGGTCAACGGCGACCCCAAGCGTGGAACGGTCAACCCGCTCGTGCGCGCATCGCATCAAAGCGACGCGGTAATAATACGGCCACTTGTCACACGCGGCGCAAACGTCAACGCGGTTCAGCCGGGCCTGTCGCCGGGCTTGATGCCTCTGCAAGAACTGGTCAAATGGGCCGAACTAGAGACGCTGGCGTTGCTCCTGGAACACGGAGCGGACATCAACCAGATGAGTTGGGGCGGCGCTGCTCTTCACTCAGCGACGGCTGTTGGCCGCCCCGACGTTGTGGCTTTCCTGTTGAGCAATGGGGCTGACCCAGCTTTGTTGGACGCTCGCGGGCAGACGGCAGTTGATTCCGCCCGTACGCAGCTAGCCCAGCCTTACTACCACCACAAGGAACGCCAGAGGGACGTGTCGCGCTTCCTGAAAACGATAGCCTTACTGAAAAAGGAACCCGCTCATGCCCAAGTTGCTGACGATCAGCCCCGGCGAGGTCCGCTGGTAGACATGCTGGAAGGCTTCTGAGGCGAGGTTGTCGGTAAAGGCGGTGTGGCGCAGGAGGGGCGTCCGCTTGACAAAGTCCTGCCCCAACGCTTATACTAACCCCATCTCAAATGTGCCCGTGTGGCGGAGGAAACTCAACTTGGCGTATAACGTGACACTGATTCGCGGGGACGGGACCGGGCCGGAGCTGGTGGAGGCGACCCGGCGCGTACTGGAAGGCACCGGCGTGGCTTTCGACTGGGACGTGGTCGAGGCGGGCGTGGACATCATGGAGACGGCGGGGACGCCGCTGCCGGACAACGTGCTGGCGTCGATCCGCAAGAACAAGGTCGCCCTCAAAGGGCCGATCACCACGCCCATCGGCACGGGTTTTAGGTCGGTCAACGTCGCCCTCCGCAAAGAGCTTGATTTGTATGCCTGCATCCGGCCCTGCAAGTCCTACGTCGGCGTCCGCTCGCGCTACACCGACGTCGATCTGGTCATCGTCCGCGAGAACACCGAGGACCTGTACGCGGGCGTCGAGTACCCCGTGGACAGCGCCGAGGCGGGCCAGATCATCGGCATGGCGGGGGGCAAGATACGCCAGGACTCGGCCATCTCGATCAAGCCCATTTCGCGGACGGGCAGCCGGCAGATCGTCCGCGCCGCCTTCGAGTACGCCGTCGAGAACGGGCGCAAAAAGGTCACAGCCGTCGCCAAGGCCAACATCATGAAGTACACCGACGGCCTGTTCTACGAGATGGCCCGCGAGGTCGCCAAAGAATACGAGGGCCGCGTCGAATACGACGAGTGGCTCGTGGATGCGATGTGCATGCAGCTCGTCCAGAAGCCCGAGAACTACGACGTGATGGTGATGGAGAACCTGTACGGCGATATCCTGTCCGACCTGTGCGCGGGCCTGGTCGGCGGCCTGGGGGTCGCGCCCGGCGCGAACATCGGCAAGGACATGGCCCTGTTCGAGGCCACGCACGGGTCCGCCCCCAAGTACAAAAACCAGAACAAGGTCAACCCCACTGCCCTGATCCTGTCGGGCTTGCTGATGCTCAAATATTTGAAAGAAGATGAGGCCGCTGCGCGCCTGGAGAAAGCCGTCGCCGACGTCATCGCTGAGAGCAAGAGCGTCACCTACGACATGAAGCCGGACCGCAATGACCCCACCGCCGTCGGCACGGCGGAGATGGCCGACGCCATCATCGCGAAGATGCAGGCGGGATGAGGTAGGCGGGGTAAAATGTGGGCAGTCTCTCCGGCGCGGTTTTTGACTTCGAGTGGGATGATGAAAAGGCTGCGATAAATCGTCGCAAGCACCAGGTCAGCTTTGAGGAAGCTTCCGGTGTTTTTGATGATGAGCTTATGATCACGGAATCTGACGAGTCCCACTCTGATGAAGAGGATCGTTATGTCAGCATCGGGGTCTCTCCTCAAGGCAGGCTGCTTGTAGTTGCCTACACAGAGCGGGTCAGGACGATCCGCATGATCAGTGCGCGGGAGCCGACTTCCAGGGAAAAACAAAGCTATGAAACCGACAGTGCCTGATCAAGAAATTGTTCTGGAACACGATTTCAGCAACGGTAATCGGGGCAGCCAGCAGCAGAAATACTCGCTCAACCTTGCGGGTGAGTTCTACGTTGCCGCCGAGCTGAACCGGCGAGGCATTTTTGCTTCCGTAACTTATGGCGCGGCAAAAAACGCAGATGTATTGGCTTTTGATCATCAGAGTCGGCAAACAGCCGTCATTGAAGTCAAAACGACTGCCAGCCCAAACAAAAAATGGCTCACAGGCCAGCACTCCATTGACAAGAACAGCATTGATGCACAACTGTTCTGGGTACTGGTTCTGGTTCCCAGCATAGAGGGTGCAGAGACTGCGCCGCGCTTCTTCGTGTTCACGTCCACAGAGCTTGTGGAGAAAGTTTCGGAGAACCATGGTGCCTATCGCACGGGCTATCAAGAAAACCGTGGTGCCCCATTTCAAGACAGCAAAGGGGTTTACAGCCTTTCTCTCAACGAAGCTGAAGCTATGCAAGCCGAAGGACAGTGGGGGAAAATTGCCGATTGGCTGGCCCGCAAGTAAGAGTCTATAAACGAAAATGATCCCACTGCCGTCGGTGCGGCGGATATGGCCGACGCCATCATCGCCAAGATGCAGGCAGGGTAGCGCGCGAAGCAAAGGAAAGGCAGAGACAATGGCCGTCGCCGAACGCGAGTTAGCGGAGCCGCCGCGGAGCGCCGAGGGCTGGACGCCGCAACCCTACCTGTGGACGCGCGAGCAGTTCTACGAAATGGGAGACGCAGGCCTGTTCGAGGGCCGCCGCGCCATCTTGGTCGAGGGGGAGATACTCGCCATGCCAGCGATGGGTGATCTGCACCGAGGCATCCTGACATTGGCAAGTGACGTCCTGCGGGATGTGTTTGGTGTCGGCTTCTTCGTAAGTGTGCAGTGCCCCTTTGATATCGGGAGGGCGACCGACCCGGAGCCGGACGTCGCAGTTATCAGGGGGAGCGTCCTTGATTACTTCGGACGGGGGCTGACGGAAGCCGCGCTCATCGTCGAGGTGTCGGACTCGACGCTGCCTTATGACCGCCGTGGCAAAGCCAGTCTCTACGCCAGTGCCGGAATCGCAGACTACTGGATCATCAACATCAGCCAAGAGCCGCCGCAGGTCGAAGTGCACCGGCAGCCTGCCCCGGACGCCGCGCAGCCGCACGGCTTCGGCTACCGCGAGCGGACCGTCCATCAGGCGGGCGAGATGCTGCTGCCCCTGGCCGCGCCCGGCCCGGTCGCCGTCTCCGCGTTGCTCCCTTAATCCTTCAGTCGATGCACAACAACAATCGCGCGAAGGATAGCAGAAGTTATACCCACTCTTTTGAACGCACAGACTCAAATGAAGCTCCTGACGGGGCAAGCCCCGAGGTATCAGAAGGCCAGACCGGATGAAGACGGCGGCACGAGCCGCCGCTACTCGAACAGGTCCAGTTGTTGCGTGTGCAACTGGCGGTACTCGCCCTG
>JAABUV010001105.1_pt1 | contig 39515 bp, 54 predicted proteins | sample 5559971 | NCBI WGS metagenome assembly JAABUV01 (sample SAMN10711881, study PRJNA513362) | rock metagenome | isolation source: Antarctica rocks | place: Antarctica: Victoria Land, Knobhead nord | collected 2015-12-19 | reverse complement strand
GAGCGCGGGCCGCTGTGTTCTGAGTGCTGCGCTGCAGCTGCTGCGACCTTCCCACCGCTTCCGCAGCCGCCTGTGAGTGCTTGCTTCCGCTGACACACCGGCAAGCGTGATACAAAGCCGACAAAGGGGCGCACCTGGGCCCTGGCCGGGTCGGTCTGCCTCGTCCGGCTGTTCGGTCCCGGCAGCACCTGCCTTGCCGGGCTCCTCCTGCGGCGCACTCCGCCAGGTTCCCTTGTAAACAACCGTTGCTTCTTTTGCGGCCTGCGCGCTGGCGCACACTGTTCGGCAGGCTGTGTCGCCAGTGGCGCACGTCTGCTACCTGCGCCCCAGGGCCGCACAGCTCCTTCGCAGACGCCAACTTGTGCACCTGCCAGTAGTCCTTGAGCGTGAGGCGCTTTGGTAGGACCCTGCCGGGCGGGTCGGGCAGCGAGCGCGGCGCGACAATCTCGCGCAGGTCGTAGCGGACGTAGTCGCGCACTGCTTTCAGAGCCCGGCGCAGGCGGCTGCGGCTCATGTCATATTACTTGGACGCTGTCTGCTAATGCTGCTGCTGCTCACCACTGCGACTTTAAATCTATGCTTGTTAAGCCGCAGTGAGCAGTTGAGGGCTGCAAAGAGCCCAGGCCTTGGACAGCCTGCGCTGACGGTCACGCAGCTTCAGGCATCAGCATGCATTGAAAGGCAGCGGGATGTCTGGAACGTCCTGGTGCTTGAGGACAACCGTGCAACTGTCTGCAACTCCCCGAAAGCAGGCGAGCGTACGCAGCATCCGAGTCCACCAAGGAAAAGCATGGAGGGTTCATGGAGGGTCAGCAAGCAAAGCAAACTCTAAGTGGCCAGGTGCACAAGAGTGGCACTGTATGGACCTCAACTGACCTGGGTTCTGCCAAGTGGCTGGTGATGCCGGGTGCAGGGACCATCCTGTGTTGCTCGGTCATCTTTAAGTCTAGCAGTCACTGCCGCAACTCTCGGGGGCCCTGCAGCCTGCGGCGCAGCCCACCATGCTCCACAGCCTCAAGGCCTACTTTACGAGCACGGCGGTGCGCTGCCTTCCCCGACATTGACTCTTAATGCGCCTTCATATGCAACACTGCGTTACCAGGCGCCCTCACGGCTGGCAACTCGCAGGCGGCGGTACGGCGCCGCGCGCTGCAGACGCAGCAGCTCTCTGCTGAGCCCGAGCGGCAGGGGCAGGGGCTGCGTAAATGCCTGGGCGCAACCGACCTGGTCCTGCTCGGCGTCGGGGCGATCGTCGGCGCGGGCGTCTTCGTTCTGACAGGGGTCGCCGCGCACGACCACGCCGGGTGGCACCTGGCCTGCTGGAGCTTGCCAGCAAAAGCTGCATGGCGTTCATTGAATCTCTGTGGTCCAGGCAATCAAGTTGCAGCGTAGCTGAGTGCACCGCGCACCCGCAGGCCTGCGGTGGTCGTGAGCTACCTGGTGGCGGCGCTCGCAGCGCTGCTGAGCGGGCTGGCGTACACGGAGTTTGTGGTGGACCAGCCGGTGGCGGGGGGCGCGTTCAACATGGTCTCGGGCGTGTTTGGCGAGCTGGCTGGCTGGTGCCGCCCAAGTGCATGCTGGGGCTGCGCCCTCGGTCCTCATCATGCATGTGCTGCGCATGTCTGGCTTTCTGCCAGCATGCAGTGTGTCTTGCCTGCTCCAGAGTTCTCTCACTGCCAGTGATGCTGGCTCACTCTCCCGACCCACCCGCCCAATCCAGACCATGGCGACCTCGCGTGCTCGACCTCCGGGTCTTGTAGGGAGTGCATATGGGCTGACCATGTTCATGCACGCACGTCACCCACATGAAATGCATTAACATGCCCAGGATCCATCCGGTATCTGTGCATGCTAGGGATAGAGTTCAGGACCCATATATATGTGTGCACTTGGGGCAAATAGAGATCCATCACCCTACCCCTATCTGGGCGCGCCAGGCTGGTCGCGTGCAACATGGTGCTGGAGTACACGCTGAGCGCGGCCGCGGTGGCGCGCGGCTTCCGCGCGTACGGCGCCACGCTGCTGGGCTACGCCCCGGAGGCCGGCCTGGTGCGCGCGGGGCCGCTCGCGCTGGACTTCTTCGCGCTCGCGCTGGTGACCGCGCTGAGCGCGCTGCTGGCGCTGTCCACGGCCGACAGCGCCGCATTCAACTCGGGTGCGCGCGCCGCCGGCGCCTCCAATGAGGACAGCAGCTGCGATAGCGCAGCGCGTATGTGATGACATCACCCTGGGAACCCCGGGGTGCGCAGTGGTCACCGGCATGAACCTCATCGTCATCGCCTACATCCTGTGCGCGGGCCTGCCGTTCGGCCAGCTGGCCAACCTGGCGCCGTTTGCGCCGTCCGGCGCGGGCGGCGTGTTCGCCGCCGCGTCCATCGTCTTCTTCGCCTTCATCGGCTTTGACACAGTCGCGTGCGCGGCCGAGGAGGCGCGCTCCGTCTGTTGCCGCAACAGAGCTCGTCGAGCAGCCTGCGTGTTCCATGATGCGTAATGTGATTGAAAATGGTCTGCATGGGGCTGTTCTTCTTCATGGTCATGCCAATGCTGAAACCGACAGCATGTAGCGGCCGCCCTCCTGATGAGGTAGCGTGTACATGCAGTCACATGACCCGCCGAGCGCCAGAGTGGGGCGCGCAGACCAAGAACCCCGCCGTGGACCTGCCCATCGGCATCGTGGGCTCGCTGCTCGCATGCTCGGCGCTCTACGCGGGCCTGGCGCTCACGCTCTGCCTAATGGCGCGCGCGCCCTGCTGCGCTGCCCGTCGCTGACACCCCGCACGGCCCTGCTGCTCACAGCGGCTGACCGTTGCGTGGTGTTGGGATGGTGTGGCCACGGCCTCCAGGGACCCGCCGGCGAGTCTCTGTGCACGCGGGCAGGTGCCGGCGGCGGAAATAGACACGTCGGCGCCGTTCGCAACCGCGTTCCTGGGGCAGCTGCGCGCCGACAGCGGCTGGGCGCGGCGTGTGTTCCTCGCGACGTCCGCGCGCTTTGTCAGCTTCGGCGCAGTCACAGGCGCGCGCCGCGCCGGAGCCCGGCGCGCGCGTCGCGAGCACGCCCCGCTCCAGCGAAGCTGTGCAGCGGCGCGGCCTGGTCGAGGGGCTGGAATGAGGCTGCACCCCGGGGCCTGCGCTGAGGCGCTGGGCTCGCGCACAGGCCTGCTGCAGCGCGCGCCTGTGACTCGGGGCGCAGGCGAGCGCATGTTTGGCTGGCAATGTAAAGACCGCACCCGCCTATGGGCAGCAGGCCTGCAGGCGGCTCCCCGGGGCGCCACAGACCCGCGCTGACAGGCCCGCTCGGGGGCGGGCGCCCGCGAACATGCGCGGCCCCTGCCCAGCCTGGGCACCCGCGCGCAGGCATCGTGACCTCGCTGCTGGTCAGCCTGCTGGGCCAGGCGCGCATCTACGTGGTGCTGGGCCGCGAGGGCCTGCTGCCGGCGCGCCTGGCGGCGCTGCACCCGCGCCGCGCGACGCCCGTGGCCGCCACCGCCCTCACCGGCGTCTCAGCAGGCGCCGCCCGCGCGCCACCCCGCGCGGCCCGCCTTGCGCTGAGCGCAGGTGTTAGCCTGCCAGTGGGCGCGCGAGCGGTGCAGCACAGCACTCAGCGCATGTTCCTGACCGGCACAGCTCCTGGCGCGCCTGGCACGCATCCGACGAGTCCGGCACATGGAGGAGGGCAGGGCCTGCGGCAGAGGGGCAGGCATCTCCTGCTGTGATGCGGTGTGTCAGCAGCAGTCCTCTGCACGTTAAAAATCTCTGCAGTCGCAAGCGTGCTTGGCGCGTCACCGACCTGGAGACGCTGCCGGCCAGAGTGTCGGTAGACCTATAAGGTTGAGGCAGGGCGGCTGCACGCGTGCAGGCGCGCTCGCGCTGGTCGCCGACCTGGAGACGCTGGCGGCTATGGTGTCGGTCGGCGCGCTGTTCGTGTTCCTGTGCGTGGCGGCCGGCGTGCTGTGGCGGCGCTGCCGGGCGCCGGCTCCCGCGCCCGCGCGCGGCCTGGCTGCCCACCTCGCCGCGCTCATCGCACTGTCGCTTGGTGCGCGCCGCGGGGCCGCCTGCGGCAGCCGAGCTCAGGGTTTCTGCGTACTGCGGCCGCCGTGCTCGGGGTGGCGGCGCGCCACGGCTGCACTGCAGGCGCGCAGTCAGGCTGGCGCTGATGCCTGACTGACCGTCACGTCGAGAGATCTGGGGATCAGAGCGTACGCCGCCGCGGACCAGCTCTGACCATGCTGACCGCACAGCCGGCTGTGTGGGCAGCCTGTCAAGCCTGTGCCTTGGGGGAGGGCCAGGCTGACGTGCAACAAGGCGCATGGCGATGAGGAGCCGAGGGGTGACCCGCATGCAGGCATCAGCCTGGCGTTTAGGCTGGGCGCGCCGGCGTGGGCGGGCGCCGCGCTGGCGGCCGGCTGGCTGGCGGCGGTGGGCGGCCTGGCAGCGCGGCCGGTGCACTTCCGCGCTGAGCGCTTCCGCATGCCGCTGGCGCCGCTCACGCCCGCGCTCGCCATCCTGGCTACGGTGCACCTCATCGGTGCGCTGTCGCCTCTGATCGACTGCCCTGTGACCACTGAGTCAGCCATGCAGGGGCTACCGATGTGACCTTGATCCGCTGTGCATGCACGCGGGTGTGGCTGGGTCTTGCACCGCCGCACGCACCCACTGCTCGGACTGGGCCGCCAGCGCGGCCACTCGCGGATGCAGCATGGTGGTGTGGGCTTTCAAAGCAATGCGCCGTTCAAGCCGGCATCGGCGGTGCGTCGCTGAAGAGGGGCCGCCGGACGCAGGCAGCCTGGGCTGGCCGGCGTACGTGCGCTTCGGCGCCTGGATGGCGCTCAGCGTAGTGGTGTACTGCTGCTACAGCGTGCACAGCGCCGACGCGCGCCAGCACGCCTTCCAGCGCATGCAGAGCTCGGGGTGGGTGCCGCGGCCTTTGCCATGCGCGGCCTGGTGGGGGCGGCGCCGCTCTGCAAATTCGCTAACAGCCGGTGGTCCCATGCATGTGTGACAGCACATGTGCGCCCGCAATGCTGTGCTGCCCCTGGCGTCCGGCACATGGCAGTGACGCTCGCATGCGCAACCCGCCACGCAGCTGGGAGGCTGTCCTTGCGCTAACCTGCTGTGCACCGCGTCGCTTGTCACTGGCCGCACCCTGGCTCAAGCGGCATGCCGCCCGCGCGCCAGGCTGTGCGGCGCGTCAGAGCCGGACGGCGAGGACGAGGCGGCCGCCATCAACGCCGCGCCGCGCAGCGACGCGTTGGAGCTGGCCGCCGTGGCAGGGAAGCGGCAGGGCGCCGCCGCCGCGGCCTCCCGCCCACTGGTCCACTCCAACAGCCAGGACGAGCTGTGGGCGGACACGCCGCCGGCGGGCGCAGGCGCCCGGGCGGCGTTTGACGCTGAGCCAGACCATGCGGCGGAGCGCGACAGCACGGGTGGGTCCCGCGGTGCGCCAGCGGCAGGGACCACAGCTGCGGCAGGCGGGCCTGCAGGCGCTGCGGCGCGCGAGGCCGGCGCGCCGCCGACGCCGGCCGTGCCGGGCGGCGCCGCGTCCGATGCGGCCGGTCTCGCGCCCGCGAGTCGTCTCCAGCCCAGGGGAGGCGAGCCGGGCAGCAAGGGCGACACTAGCTAGCACATGTACACCTAGGAACGCTGTACATCTAGACATCAGCCAATTTTATTGAGGTGACTTGACTGCTACAGCGGTGTGCAGAAGGCGAGTGTGGCCTTGAAGTCCGTCCCAGGCCACTGCGCTCCCAAAGTGGACTATGATTTGTCAGGAAGGCTCCCAGTGCCAGGCTCCCTCCTCGCCGCGTCTAGAACAAGATTTGCAATACAATGCTCAAGTAGCATGGTAAATGGCGTAAAAAGCGTCCACATTGGACCTCCTCTGAACAAAGCATGCCTGCGCACGAGGCCCGCACGTGCACGTGCCACAACATTGTATTTTTTTTTAAAAACCCTCCCATGTTGAGATTGACTTGCGTGAGTCTGCGCTGAGAGAAGGCCTTCCTTTGAGGGAGTGGGAAGCTGGCCGCCTGAGCAGTTTGCGCTTGACTGCTTCAGACTTACACCTTGTGCATAGCTCTTGCTGTTTTCTCCGCTACCGGCGGCGTGCTTATCCTCTGCGCCGTGCAACTCCTAAGCACCGTGTGCCACAGTGCAGCATGGCTGCGCGCGAGACCAACGCTGGCAGAGCAGCTGGGCCTTCAGGCATACGCCTGGACCAGCTCCCCGCAGAGGTGCGTGCAGGGAAGCCTGCGCCCTGCCTGTCGCCGCAGGACAGCAGCGCTCTGCGCGCAGGTATAGCGGCGCGCCTCTGACGTGTGATGCCTGGTCTCTGCAGGTTCTGCAGGCATGCGCGGTCCAACTTGCTGGGCACTCCTGGCCTTGGAATACCTCAGGCTTGACACAGGCTTTCCTGCTGCCGAGAGTTTGCAGGCGCGCTACGCGCGCTGACAAGCAAAGGAAGCAGCCGGCAGGAGCTGTGCTTGCGATCTAGTGCACGCCGCAGGCGCTTCAAGGAGGCGCTCGAGCAGCCGTTCTGGAGCACGCTGGAGTGGGCCCTCGTTGCCAGGCTGTGGCTGGCGCTTGGACAGCCCGGTGCGCCCCTTCCTCTGCAGATCTCAGGCACTGTAGTAGTGCAGGGGCACAAAGGCATGACGTGGCGTTCCTAGTGGCTGCACTTCAGCTGCTCTGCTGTACTGTCCAAACTTGTGGCAACATAGCGCCAAGCAGGCCCTCCTCGGTTTGTGCACACATCTACTCCTTGGCTGCCGCAGGTACGCCCGAGGAAGCCAGCGCCCGGCGGTGGCTCCAGGTGCACGGCAGTGCTGTCAAGTGCGTGCGCCACTTGAGCATCGGAGAGGACGCCGATGGGGATGTACCTGTCAGCGGCCTGGACGCCGAGCGGCTGTCGAACCTACTGGCCAGCCTGCCTGCGCTAACGGCCATCGACGTGCTGGTTCTGCGCGCGGACCTGCACTGCAGACCTACTCAATCAGCCATCCGGGCCTTCCTGGCCGGGGCCGCGCGCGCCATAGCGCGCTGCTCAAGCCTGCAGCACCTACATCTGTATATTCATCTGCTTGGTGGGCTGGCGGGCCAGCTCCCTCTATCGCTGGTGCGTGAGCTGGCCAGCGTGCGCACAGTGGAAGATGTCACCCTCAGCATTCAGGCCGGCGAGGCCGACAGGTCCGACTGGCCGACAGGTCCGACTGGCCACTTTCAGCCTCGCACACCTGGTGACAGGCCTGGTCGGCCTGCCACGGCTCTGCAAGCTGCGCCTGGTGGTACGTAGAGTGTGCATGGAGGCCACGCTGCCCGCCTGCGTGTCGCGCCTGGCGCAGCTGACCTCTCTGAAGCTGGACGACTTTGACGGCCTCCGCTGTGAACCCGGCTGGGCGCGTCTGCCGGCGCTTGCGCGTCTCAAGTTTGAGGACTGCGTGTTTGCGGGGGACGGCGAGGATGCGCTGCCGGGCATGGACACGCTGGTGTCCTTGACCAGCCTCAAAGTGTGGGGATGCCCCAGCCTGCGGGTGCTCCCTGCGCCCCTGTGGCAGCTGCCGCAGCTGCGCTTCGTTAGCCACCATGGCCGCTGGCCACGGTGGAAAGTGGCCGGCGTGCCGCGCGGCGCGCTGCGCGGCGCGCTGCCGGCCGCGGGCATGCCCCCGGGCGGCGCGCCCTGCTGTGCGTCTCTGACGCACTTGACCCTGGCGTGGCGCAGCCTGCGGGCCTTTCCGCCATGCATCCTGACCGCTACGCGGTTGAAGCATCTAGACCTGTCGCGCTGCTGCTTTGGGCAGCTGCCAGAGAGCGTGAGCGTGCTGACTGGTCTCGAGGAGCTGTGCCTCGGGCGGCACTCCACCGGCGCGATGGCTCTTGGGCGCCTGGACGCCCAGGCCCTGGGCAGCCTGGCCTGCTTTCCACACCTGCGCAGCCTGAGCTTTTTGAAGTGCGGCGTGCTGTTCTCCTCAGACTTCCAGGCCGCGGCCGCGCACCCGCGCCTGGAGGAGCTGGAGCTCAGGATGGCATATCCTGAGAACGGCTTGTCATACGTGGCATTCCTTGGCTTTGTGTATGCTCTGCTGCAGCGGGGACGCGCAGGCATGCTTTGTCTCATGGACAGCCATGTCTCAGGCGCGGGGAGGCGCGCTCGCCTGAACTTCCTTGCCGGCCTGGAGGGTGCGGGGTACCCGTTGAGTCCTAGGGAGATGGTGGACTACAGAGAACATGACAGCTTGGCGGCTGACGGTGGTGATGTGACCAACGACGACGACGGTGTATACTCCGAATGCTCCTCTGACAGTGTTTAGGCGGTGTGCGCCGCGCAAGCATGTGTGCCAGCTGTGCAAAATGTCCAGGGGACAGCGCGGCAGTGTTCAAACGCATGCTGCTGTCGCCTGTGCATCACTCTGGTTAGGACAGGATTGCATGTGGTGCTATGAACAGTGCGTGTGTTGTAATGGGGTGCAGACCAGCGAGGGGCTTGCATCGCTAAGCGCCTATGTAACCCGTGTGCGACTGACTGAGCAGCCTCAACATGTGGAAACAGCAAACGACGGGAGTTAAGCAGCAGCCAGGGGCTCATGCTTATCCCCCGCCGGCGCCTGTCAGCGCCAGCATGAAGGCAGCGCCGCGATTGGCACTGCGCTGCCGTAAGTAGGCTCGGGCGCGGCCTCTAGTGCCATGCGCGCGCAAGACGCTGCGCGCCTGGCCTCCCGGCATCCGCCATCACCCGCCGGAGACTGAGCAGAGCTGCCCGAGCACAGCACAGACAGGACTGTTCAGCCTAAAGATACGCCGAGCGGACATGCGCTGCCTGGACTGCACTTGCACTTGCCCGCAGTTGTATAGTTACTGACATGTGGAAGTGCGATGCAGTCCACTGCTGCTGGCAAGCTCGCCCCTGGTTTTGCTCAGAATGTTTCTGGGCTGCTGCATGTGAGCCCAGCAGGCTGGTGATGGCATGAGCTGTCACGCTGGCCCAGGCACTTGCTGTGCATGCCGCTGTGCATTTGCTGTTGCTCTGCAGGCTCTGGTTGGCCTGCTGCGGTCATGCAGGTCTGTGCCTTGTGTCAAGCAATCACATCTTGACAATGTTGCTGTGCTGTTGCTTGTGGGCCCTGCAGGCTCTGGTTGGCATGCTGCTTTCAATGCTGGCCCGGGCCTTGCTATGCATGCCATGTCTCCTCAGCTGATCTCCTCAGCTGATCTGAATGTGTGAGGCATGGTCCTCCTAGCCTGCGTGCTTATTCAGGTTATAAAATAGCATTTGGTTGGTGAGCTGCCGCCGGCAAGCTGTGTCACCAATTTAAAGTAAGTTGCACACCTGACACTCGCTTGCACGCTTGGTATGAACTGGGCTGACCAAGCAACGACGCCCGCGTCACGCTGTGTACAGCTTGCGCATGCGCGCACACCGGCTGCCACACATTGCTGACTTGGCACTGAACCTTGCGCTGCCAGGCCTGAGCAAGCAGCCGCGCGTGCGGTGCAGTGCGCCGCTGTACGACAAGAACGCGATCTTCCTGAGGGCCAGGGCCATCCATGAGGTCTGCAATGGTTGCTGGCAGGCTCAAGGCGTGCGCGCACAGCTCCAGCCGGAACTTGCAACCATTGCTGATCTTGCGGACGGCCCTGGCCGTCAGCTGATCTCGCCCTCGTCGTACAGCGGCGCATACTGCCCCGCGCGCACGACCGCTTGCTCAGGCCTGGCGCCGTAGGAGGTATGCGCGCTGACGCATGCGACGCCTGCCTTGAGGTAGGCAGCCTGGCAGCGCGCCAAGCGCAAGGGTCAGTGCCAAGACAGCAGTGTCTCACAGCCGCGCATGCACACGCGGGCCACACCGTAAAGCTGGCGTTGTTGTTGAAGGCGAGGGTACTGGCAATTCCAAGCAAACAAGTGGCCGCCGAGACGTGTTTGCTGGGCATCTCAGTCATTTCGTCAAGCAGCAGTGTTCCTGACTGGAAAGCACTTGTAGCAGAGACTCGCAGGCGGGGGCGCCCAGGGCGCCCTCCTGACTTTGATGCGGCTGACTGGTCAGACATGCCGAGCATAGCAGCTGCGGGAAGCGGGGCACGCCCGGGCAGGCTGCAACGGATGCCCATGCAGCAGACCATGCTGCCAACAGCCGCAGCGGAGAACAGGAGGCTTAAAACACGTGCTCTGCCCACACAGTCATCACACATGCTTTCAGAACCATTCGTCCGCGCAGCGCAGGGCCGCGTTGGGGTTGCTATTGCACGTACGTGTTGCAGAGATTCTGGGGGCATGCTGCGCGACTGCTCGCACCAGCCTTGCCGCGCGCGCGCAGCTGCTGTCATAATGCAGCTGCTGCAGACGCAAGCTTGCCCTGGCTGCGGTCTACACAAGCTGGCGCATTGTCTCACTCTGCTTACGTGCGCAGCAGGCACCACAAGGTCTGAGCTCCTCACACATGCCGTTGGTGCATGCCGGCCGCGCAGATGGCTACGACGCCCCGGCGCCAACGCGCGCAGGAGCGGCAATGACCCCAATTGAGTGCCTGGGCAGGGTGGTGGTTGGCGGCACCGACGTCGACGGCGACTACCGAAACACCACGTTTCAAGTCTCGCCGCACGAACCAGTCCAGTGTGAGGACTACACCCACCTCACAAGCGTCACGCCGCACGATCCGTTCGCGACCCGCACGCGCGCGCGCCCGCCACGCCTGGTTGCTCGTGAGGTGGGTGTAGTTCACAAACGGGACTGGGTCATACACTGAGACTAGAAGCGTGTCGTTGCAGTAGTTGCCGTCGACGTTGATGCCTCCGAATAATTAATCCACCCAGGTACTCGCTCGGGGTCATTGCCGCTCCCGCACGTGCTGGCGCTGGGGCGCCATGATCATCTGCGCGGCCCGCTTGAGCCTGAGCACCGGTGGCATATGTGAGGAGCTCAGGACGTCGTGCTTGACCCATCAGGTACACGCCATGCGGTACACACGTACCAGTGAAATTGTGGGTGCCAGTGTGACACCTGCTGCGGCATAACCAGAGTGAGATAGAGCTGTTGCTTGAGAGAGCGCAGCCAGGTCAAGCTTGCGTCTGCTCTGCGTGGACGACACTGCACCATAACGCCGTATCCCTGCGGCAGGCACGCCAGTGTGATGATGGAGCCCGTGGCATGAAGTTCAGGCTTCCGCACAACACTGCGTGGCAGCAAGCGCTGTGTGTGTCTGTCAGTCCGCGGACTAGGTTGGCGACTCGCGCACCGGCGAGCGTCACCGGCGCCCAGCGCTGCGCGTCGACGCCCAGGACCGCAGCGCCGCCCATGGTCTCTGCGCGGTCTCCAGCCTCCTGGTATGCCCCATGCGCCGTCCCAGCCGGCAGCGCACGCTACGCGCACCGGCCCACTAGCCCGCAGCGCCGCACAGGCAACACTGCCCCCGCCGCACCTGTCAAATGCACATGACATGAAGGGACAGAGAAGGGAACATGCAAGCAGACCGCCCACTGGTGCGGATGGTTGCATCTGCAGCGCCCCGAGCGAGCCGGGGCGCCACCGGCAAGGAGGCGGCCATCTCCGAATACCTGACGGCGCTCGGCGTACGCGTCAATGCCGCACACGACCTGGTTATGGTGCCAGCAGACCCCGAGCGAGCTGCCGCCCTCTGCTGTAGGCGGCGGCGGCGGGCTCCCGGGGTCAACAGGCAGCGCAAGCGGGTCGTGTGCGGCAACGAGGCGCATGTCGAGCGCCGTCAGGCAAGCGGCGACGAGCGCCTCAATGCCAAGCGCACCCCGCATGAAGATAGAGGGCAGGGGCCGCAGTCAGGCGCCTCTGACCAGGGGCTCGGATGCACCAGCGGGACAGCGGCGCGGGCAGCGTCCCCAGCACTCTGCAGCAGCACGGGCCAGCGGCAACTCAAGCAGCCGCGCGCGCGGTGCGGTGCGCAGACCATTACGACGAGGGCAGCGTCAGGCTGACAGCGAACGCCGTCCGCCCCATCAGCAACGCATATCAGCACCAGTTAGAGCTGTGCGCGCACCCCTCCAGCCTGCCAGCAGGTGTGTCCGACAATGCATGTTCACTTTGAGTTGTCGGACACAACTGCTGGCAGGCCAGGAGGGTGGCGTGCGCCCAGCTCAGCCGGTGCTTATAGCCGTCGCAGACCAAGCGGACGGCCCTGGCTGTCAGCTGACAGCGCCCTCGTCGTAGTGGTCGGTGCACTGCACCGTACGCGCGGCCGCTTGCTCAGGCCTGTCGCTGCAAGGCATCTGCACACTGATGCAAGCAATCGGCACGCCTTTGCAGCAACACATCCTTGCAGCGCCCCGAGCGCAAGGTACGGTGCCAAGTAAGCAGTGCCTCGCAGCTGGCATGCGCGCAACCACAAGCGGACACACCGAAATGTGGACGTCATTGTTAGCGGAAGGCACTGGCAAGCCAAACCAAAGAATAGACTCTGCAGCTCACAAAGCGCATGCGATTGACTGGCAGCACAGGCCAGCACGTTAAAGCAGAAATGTCAGGCACTGAGTGCAGGTGTACAACATGGACCGGCTCATGGACCGGCGCGGACTTTGATTTGTTGTGTTCGTTGCTCTCGCGCTCGCAAACGACCTGCGCCAGCCTCGCCTGCGCAGGCGCGCCCGGCGTGTCAGGCGCTGAGCGGCTGCCGCCCGGCGTGCCGGTGCAGAGCAGGCGTACACCGCAGCGCATGCAGCCGCCTGCGCCGCAGCAGCGCAGCATGCCGGCAGCGGCTAGGGTTGCACATGTGCAGCTCAGGGTGCAGGCGCAATGCTCGCGCCCTATTGTGTCCTCGCGCCCTGCTGTACACAGCAGATAGACCTCGCTGTCTTCCTGCTTTGGCACGGAGCCATGCGATGTACGGGGGATAGGTGGCATCGTAACAACTACCTCGCTCTGCCTGACGGCGAGCGCTGGTCGGAGCTCGGCAGCTACCCCGCGTGCCTGGATGGCCGGATGCGGCCATGCCAATCAGTCCGGTGCGCCTCGCCCAGTGTTCAGTGTCTTTACAGTGGGCGAGGCGCACTGATCTGTTGTGGCAGTATCTGGCCATCCAAGGACGCGAGGCAGCTCCGGATCTCCGGCCGGCGCTCGCCGTCAGGCAGCACGACGAAGGTGTGAGCTGACTCCACTTATCCGCCGTACCACGCGTACCTCCATGCCAAAGCAAGCCCGTGATCAGATAGCAAGGTCTGTCTGTTGTGCACAGCAGGGCGCGAGGACATTACATGGGCGCAAGCAGCGCGCCTGCACCAACTGGGCAGGACACCGCCCTCGGCAGACCCTGGGGAGAGCACTGTCGCCAGCAGTAAAGGGTACGCGCGATGCGCGCACCAGGGCCGTGCCGCTGTCGGCATTGTTGGCCGCGGCTGCAGCCGGCGCTACCGGAGCCGCCACGCAGATGACCATGCGTCAGATGCCGGCCTTGCCTGCGCAGGGCGCCCGGCGTGTCAAGCGCCCGGCGTGTCGAGCGCCGAGCAGCCGCAGCCCCGCTTGTTGGTGCGGAGCTGGTGGACACCCCCAGCGCACGCGGCTGCTTGCACCGCAGCAGCAAGCAGCACGTGCAGCAGCGCTGCATGCTGGCAGCGTAAGCCCAGATGTTACAGCCACCACACATCAACTGAGATGCATGGCCAGGTTGCTGCGGCCTGTCCCTCCTCCTTGGCGCACGGGCCCGCTCGCCCGCAGCGCCGCGCAGGCGACACACCCCCCGCCGCACCCGTCAAGTTCTGATGACATGAAGGGACAGAGAAGGGAGCATGCATGCAGACTACCCACTGCCGCGGATGGTTGCATCAGCAGCACCCCGAGCGAGCCGGGGCGCCCCCGGCAATCATTCGCGCATGTCCACGCGCCTGACGGCGCGCGGCGTACGCCTCAAGGCCACACATCCGGTTCCGCTGCCGGCGGACCCGAGCGAGCTGCCGCCCTCCGCCATAGACGGCGGCGGCGGGGTGCCAGGTTCAGCAGGCCGCGCAAGCAGGTCGTGTGCGGCAATGAGGCGCATGTCGAGCGCCGTCAGGCGCGCGGCGACGCGCGCCACGCTGCCGGGCGCGCCCCACATGAAGATAGAGGGCGGGCGCGCAGTCAGGCGCCTCTCACCAGGGGCTCGGGCGCACCAGCGGGACAGCGGCGCAGGCAGCGACCTCAACGTTCTGCAGCAGCACAGGCCAGCGACAACTCAAGCAGTCGCGCGTGCGGTGCAGTTCGCGCCGCTGTTTGACGACGGCCTGATCAAGCTCACGGCCCGGGCCATCTGCGAGATCAACCATTGCTACCCATACGAGCTGGAGCTGTACGCGCCCACCCTCCGCCCGCCAGCTGTAGTGTCCGACATTGCATGTACACATTGAGTTGTCGGACACAGCTGCTGGCAGGCGGAAGGGGCGCGCGCACAGCTCCAGCCGGTACTGGCACCCGAAGCTGATGGGGCGGATGGCCTTCGCCGCCAGCTTGATCAGGCCGTCGTCGAACAGCGGCGCGAGTTGCACCGCGCGCGCGGCTGCTTCTGCGCAGGCCCGGCGCTGCAAGGGGTATGCACACTGATGCAAGCAGGCGGCGCGCCTTTGCAGCGACGTGTGAGCGAGCGGCGGCGCGGCTGCAGCAAGCGTCTCCCGGGAGGTAGGCAGCCTTGCAGCGCCCCGAGCGCAACATTCACTGCCAAGACAGCAGCTCCTCGCAGCGTAGCCTGCGCATCATTGTCCAGGCGAAAGGCATTGGCAAGCCAAAGCAAGGAAAGCAGCGCATGCAAGTAATGGTGTTCCGCATGCTGGCGTGACAAGCCTTCAGTACCACACCTTGCACACATAGTGGGCTGCTCGGTGCAGCTTGTGGGGCCTGGCTAACCAGCATAAGCAGAGCACCAACGCCAACAGTGCAGGGTGTTGGCGGCCAGCGCACCAGGGCGCTGCCGCTGCCAGGACCGTCGGCCGCGGCTGCAGCCGAAGCCGACGCCGCCGCGCAAGTGCCCGTGCTCGGACGCCCGCCTCGCCTGCGTGGCGCGCCTGGCATGTCAAGCGCCGAGCAGCCGCAGCCCCGCGTGCCAGTGCAGAGCAGGTGTGCGTCCCAGCGCATGCGGCTGCCTGCGCGTCAGCAGTAAGCAGCACGAGCAGCAGCGCTGCATGCTGGCAGCGGCTTCGCGCGCGCTTGTGCACAACCCTGCTGGTCGCATGCCCACAGGAGCGGGCGGGAGAGCCCACGGCCGCCCCGCACCAGGGCGAGGCTGCCTGGGCTCGCTGGAGCCTGCGCTCTAGCACAGAAATAGCACGCACATGCAAGGCTGCTTGGGTCACATGAGCCTGCATTCTAGCAAACCTACAGCTCTTGCATGCGCAGCTCAGGGTGCTCGGCGCGCGGACCTGCGGAGGCGGCAGGCGGTGCAGCAGGCGGCTGCACGGCGCGCGCGTCCGCGAAGACGGGGGCTGCGCCCCGACGTCGCCGCAGCGCTGCTTCACGGCAGCAGACGCCTCGCTATGCAGGCTTGGGCATCTACCGCACAACAGGCATGGGCCTGCAATACTACCTACGAGGCACAGCCGGAGTACAGTGCCCCGCAATGTGCAGCATCAAGTATTCCGCCTGCTGCCGTAACAAGCCCATATGTATGCAAGGAGTGGTACCAAATGGGCTTGTTACGGCAGCACGCGGAACACTGGCGCTGCGCATCACGGGGCAACGTACTCCGGCTGTGCCTGTCGGGTAGTACTGAAGGCCCATGCCGGTTGTGCGGTACAAGCCCCGGCACGTCCACTGGACCTGCGTGGCGCAGCGTGCCTGCCTGAATGGAAGAAGCACAGCCGATGATCAGCCCACCATGGCTGTTGGCTGTTGACTGCACACAAAGGCACAAGCTTGCCAGTTCCAGTGCCAAAGCCAGGCCGAGCGGCATACTGCTCAGGCAGCAGGTGAGACAGCCTGGACTTTTGTGGGACAGCAGAAAGTGCGCAGCGTTCACCTTCCCCAGCTCAAGGTCACAGTGTTGCTGCTCCATGACACAGAGTGCACAGTGGCACTGCCTCTGCCCTTTGGCCCCATCAATCAGTTTGGTTCGCCCTTGCACAACACCAGAGCCTTGGATCGTCCTTCCACAAGACGAGAGCCTACGGCCGTCACACACGATCGTGTGGGCAGAAGCAGTGACGCACCCAGCTGTCACGACCGGTGATGGCTGTCCTGCACCACGCCCCCAAGTACGCCCTCGGTGACCGCATTGGACTTGCATACAAAGACAGTTGGCAGCACAGCCACGGCTGAGTGATGTTTGAGCTGTCCCAGATCACTGTTGAGTCCTGGGACGGCGCCGAGAAGGCCGTCCTCGGCAGGCTTTCCCCCACACTACCGATCACTGGGTCGGCGGGGCCGCTTGGGGGCGTTTGCGCACCAGGCCGGCGTAGGCAAGTGTCTGAACGCAGTTTTGGAAGTCCTTGCCCTCTCGAGGCATTTCTGGGACGGTTCAATGACTTCATTGCAAGTCAAGTGGAGGCCTTGGTGCAGTGCCACCGTGTAATGCACACGTGCACGGGCTACTTCGCCGCTTCTGCTCCTTGCCTGCTGTTGCTGAGGCGTGCAGCAGCTCCACTCCTTGTTTGCGGCGCTTTGAGCATGCCATAGCATGTTGTGTTCTACAAGTTCTACAAGTACTCTCCTTTCAATCAGCACCCTCTCAAGCTTTCACGCTTGAGGCTGACGACCTGCGTATCGCGCAGTTGCTGGTGGGCGCAGTCGCGCTGCTCGATCACATGATCACCTACATGCGCACGTCTCGGCTTTCAGAAGTCAAGGCGGCTGAGCTACGGCCGCTCGCCAAGCACACAGAGCACGGGCTGAGCGCCGCCAAGATCCTCTCCTCGGCGCCTGAGCGCGATATGACGACCACGCTTTAGCTGCTGGCCGCGAGCAGCAACAGCGGCCCAGGCGAGATGGTCAGCGCGCGCTGACCATCGCGCACCAAGGCGCCGGCAAAGGGTCTTGGTACTTCAGCTCATGCTCCGTGTGCTCAACGAGCCGCCGTTGCTTTGCGGCCTTGGCTTCTGTGATCCGGCACGAGCGCTTATATGCGAACGCGCAAGCAAATAGCGCGATCAGCGCAACTGCTCCAGCGCCAGTTGCGCAATGCGTATGTCGTCCTTAAGCATGGAAGTTTGAGGAGCTGCAGAGACCCGAAGGAGAAATATGAAAATGCAAGGCTAGGCATACATGCAGAGTTGCTTATGGCTGCGACACTGCGAGCGCGAGCAAAACCTGTGGAGCTAACTTTGCAGTCTGGGATTGCATGCTTTGGTGTCACTTCATCTTTTTGCAAGCGTGCGAGTGCAGGCCGCATGGCGTAGGCCAATGTTGCACTTCATCTGTGTTACACTGAGCCTCCTTTTGTGTCTCACCCTGCCACTAAGCTTTGGCAAGCACGCATGGAAGCGCAGCGTAGCACCAGGCGCTGGAGCATGCTGCGAGAGGCACCAACACCGCCAGCAGTGCATGTGCACCCATAACTCTCAAACGTTGCGCGCATATGCATGCATGCGAGTGGTGGAGGCAAACCAGAGTGCGACTACCAACCACCTGCAGTGGCTCTGGACCGCACCCCCGTCATGCGCAGAACAGCGAGCAAACCCCATCAAATAGCTAGCAATACCAGAGCGACCCTGCAATCAATGCTGGAGCGAAAAGAATGGCGCATTCTAGCGAGCTGGAGCTACTGCAGGCTGGGTACGAGCACCTTGACCTGCGGCGGTCCGCGCGTGCCCGCGTCAGCATCGTCATACCGGCACAGCAGCAAACCAGGCAGAGACGCGCGCGCACCTCGTCCCACAGCGTGGACAGCAGCGCGCGCGCCTCGCCCGCGGCCTTGTTGTCAAGCGCCGCCAGCGCCTGCGCGCGGGCGCCCCGCAGCCTCGCGCCCGGCGGCAGGCGCTCCGGCCAGCGTGCAGGCGCGCACGGCGCGCGGGCTTGCGCCCCGGGCGCGCCGCGCGCGGTGCGGGCCGCCTCTGCGAGGGTAGGGCATTACAGGGTTTATCAGGGATCTTAGGGGCAGGCGCGCACGTGCTCCAGGCGGTCGCGCGCGGTGTAGGCCGCCTCGGCATGCCTCGCGGGCGCGTCCGCAGCGGTCAGGTTGGACATGCTGCTGTGCCGCGAGCCGTTGGACGCGCTGTCGTCGCCGGAGCAGCCCGGCAGCGGCGTGTGCATCTGGAACTTGTCAAAGCACAGCGTCTGCAGGTGGTCCATCTCCACGCAGCTCTGCACGAAGCGGTGGTTCCACAGGATGTCGTCCGCGTGGTACGTCGTGTGCGCATAGATCGTCTGCAGGCTGCTGTCGTCGGTCGCGGCCACGCTGATGTACACGGCCGCCAGCTCGTCCTGCCGCGTCGCGTGCCCAGGGCTGGAGGGGGCTGCCATAGGGTTATAGAATTAGGATAAGGGTAGGGAGCGCAGGAGGCGGCAGGGCCCGGCGCGCGCGCGCGCCTGCATGTCCTGCAGCGACTTGCCGTACAGCGGCGAGTGCTCGTCGATGACGTGCGAGATGTTGAAGCAGGGCGCCATGGCCGGCGGGCAGTCGGTCTCCATCGGCGCGCCCTGCGTCCGGCGGAGCAGGTATGGCCTCGTGCGCTCCGCAGCTGACCCGTCAGGCGCCTCCGGGGCAGCGTAACGGGAGAGCAGGTTGCAGCGAGCGGCATGACATGGAAACATACCAGCAGCATGCATCAGAGCGGCATCACTTGGAGAGGGGGCGGGGCAGCCGACGGGCGGGCGGCCGACCGGCGAGCACCGCTGCAGCGGCCTGCCTTGCTCAAGCAGCTCACGCGGCCTCAGCCCTATGTCATGCAGGTCCAGGTTGGCCTGGGCCGCAGGCAGGCAGGCGTCAGGCGCGCAGTCGCTTCCGCCAACGCCGGGGGGTCTGGGTGGGTGCGGTGGGCCACCCACGTGTGCGCCGATCAGCTCGCCCTCCAGGGTCACCGCCCGCCGCATGTAGCCCATGCGGATCTGCGCCGAGACCACCAGCAGCCATGAGTCTGCAAGGGCTGTCGTGCAGCACAGTGGCTGCAACGAGCAAAAAGGGTTTAGACATCTGTTAATCTGGCAAGAGGGGTACTCTAAGCCCTGCAGTCTCTGCATGTTGCATGTGCTCTGGCGTGCCCCCCAGCCACGCTCACCAAGCAGCAAACGCAAGACAAGCCATTGGCCAGGCGCCTATTGCAACTGCACTCAGACGGCGCACTGTCAGGCAACAAGGAACATGAAAGCGGCTACACAACCGCCCCGGTGAGAGGGCCGCGCCTCGGGGTTGAGCAGGTAGTTGCCGCGCGTGTTGCAGACGCGCGCGATGAGTTTTGGCACGCCGTTGCGCGGGGTGACAAGCATTGCCTTGCTGAACACCAGCTTGGCGCTCGGCAGGCTGGCCTTGGCCACGACCAGCCCGAGGAGGATGGACGACAGCAGGATGCCCACAAAGTGCTCCAGGCTGGTCAGCGCGGCCGCGACGCGGCTGGCCGGCACCAGGTTGCCGTAGCCGATCGTGATCAGGTTGTTGGAGGAGAACCAGAAGCAGGCCTCCGCGTGCGCCATGCCGGCCGGCGTGTCGCCCATCAGGTGCTCGTGCGCGGGCCACAGCGCCTGCGCGCGTGGGCGCGCGGGCCGCTGACGGTGACAGGCGGGCGTTCGCTGCACGCCGGTGCCCGGCGGGCAAGGTTGGGGCGTGCGGCATGGGGACGGCACGCGCGCGCTGTGTGCGCCTGCGGCCCGCTGCGAGGGCAGAATGTAAGGGCGCCAGACGCAAGACCATGCAGGGGCGACGGTGATGTGCAGGCATGGCGACTGATATAAAGGAAAAGGGGCTGAACGCACGAGCGCCGAGCGCGACACCATGCAGGGCGATGGGGAGGCGCAGGCATGGCAAATGATCAAAGGCAGAGGGGCTGAGCGCAAGGGCGCCAGACGCCAGAGCATGCATGGGCGAAGGGGAGGCGCAGGCACGGCAACGGATCATAGAAGTAGGGACGGCGCGCACGGCTATGAACAGGAAGACGCCCGTGAAGATCATGCTCACGCAGAAGTAGGTCAGCAGCACCAGCGCGAGCAGGCTGCTCCAGTTCATCTCCATGCAGTGGTGCTGCGCGCGCGGCAGCGCATTTGGCAGCCCGGCCGGCACCCCGGGGCGCCGCTCGGCCGGGTCAGCGCGGCCAGCATCAGGTGGCGGCCGTGCGTGCGCATGCTTGCTGCAAGGAGGCCCACAGGCTGGGGGTGCACGCATGCGCGCGCAAGGTATCTACTTTAACGCGCCCTGGGCAGGTTTTGCATCAGGCCTGCCATTGACATGGCACATGATTGACTGTGTTGCCTGACAGATGCGTTTCTGAACAGCTATCCCATCAGCACATTTACTTGTGTGATTAGCAGAGCGGCGACGCCCCATGCCCTCGGGCCCTGACACACCATGTGCTGCGGCATCACAGCAGCAGCAAGCCAACACGTGCTGGCTACCTTTGACCGCCTGGCTGGCACTGCCAGCGCCGCCTCCTTGCCCCCAGTGAGGCTTGTCTTAGGCGCAGACGTCCGGTGCACGGCAAGGGTTGCCCCACCTGGAAGTCGGCCGCGATGGTGTTCTGGTAGCCCAGCACCTTCCAGCGCGACGGCTTGTTCGGTGGCGCACCCATCAGGTGAGTCAGGTGGCTCAGGCTGCACGCGCGGGCAAAGCGTCAAGGCGTTGCGTGAAAACCCATGCGGGTGCGCCCCAGCAAGGGCAGCAGGCCTGGGACACCCGCCTGTGGTGGATTTTGCGGCCCGCGGCGAGCATATCCGTGAGCGCTTTGTATGAGTTGTGCGACCGGTGGAGCTTCCTCTGCTTGGCCTTGTCGCTGTTGCCCGCCGGCGAGGAGCTGGGCGGGATTGGGGGCAGGTCCCGCGTCGGGGAAGGCAGCGACCATCCCTCCTTGTCGTGCTTCTTCTTGTTGTCCACTGGCATCTTGTGCTCATGGCGGTGCAGCAGGTGTGCGGCCGCGTGCTGCATTGCTGCCTGCGGGGGCGACTCTGGCTTGGGAGCGCTGGAGCTTTTCTGACCAGGGGGGCGTACGCGCACATCCAAGACGCAGTTTGCTGATTCACACTCCGGAGAACCCAAGCTAGGCACTCTGAAGGGCAAACCTAACTCTTCCAGGCTAGTCACTTGAGGTCTGGGCCAGGTAGCACCTGTGCCGGCCTCCGCTGTGCTCGAGAGGCAGAGACTGGTGCCAGCAAATCCATTTGCTCGCCTGTGTTTCAGGTCACAACACAAGTGGCACAGCAGAGGACGGCATTGAGCGCAGCGCTATATTAGAAGATGGGGGCGCCTGCGGCGGCTGACGGCGCTTTCGCGAGCTACAGCACCAAAGAGCTGGTCGGCCACAAGCGGCGGGTGCGTGCGCCACGCTGCTGGCTGCCGAACCAACGCTCATTCATGGGCGCGGCAAGCGGCCGGCCCCTGCACGCAGGTGAACTGGCTGGCGTGGAATCGCAGCGGCAAGAAGCTCGCCACGGCCGGCTGCGACAAGGCCGTCTGCGTCTGGCACGTCGAGCCGCACGGCCATGTGCGCGCGCCCCGCCGCCGCCGCAGCGCGCGCACGCGCCGCCGCCCGGCCCGCGCAAGCCCGCCTGGCGCGGCGTGCAGGGCAAGGCGGACAAGGCGCTTGTGACGCTGGCGGGCCACGGCGACTGGGTGCAGCAGGTGGTGTGGGACCCGTCGCATGAGGAGCAGGTCGCCAGCGCGGCCGACGACAAGACCATCAGGTGCCAATCCACCGGCCTGCTCAGCCCTTGTGCGCACGCAAGCCTCTGGCCTGGTGTACATGCTTGGCCTGCCCCAAATTCTCCCAGGCTCCAAAGTCTGAGGCTGGCTAGGACACCCTGCGCTGCTGCTGCGTCCACAGGTCGGCGCTTCACATGCCTGTTTGCGTTTGCGCGAGCTGCTGCAGGAGGCCTCTCGGCGTCAGCTGCCCCGTCAGGCCTCTCTGCTTTTGGCTGACAGCGGAGCTGGGCGCCCGGCATAAATGCACCGCGCGCGCGCCAGGCTGTGGGACGCGCGCCAGCCCAAGGCCGGCCAGGAGGTCGCCTGCGCGAGCGTGCCCGAGTGGCTGGACTGGCACCCGGCGCGCCCGGAGCTCGCCGTGCTGGACCGCGCCGGGACGCTGACGGTCGCCGACGCGCGCCGCGCCGGCAAGCCGCTGAGCAAGCGGAAGACCGACTGCGAGGCGCGGCCCGCCCCGGCCGTGCCGCGAGCTGCGCGGAGCGGAGCGGCTACCCGCGTTGCGGCCAGGGCTGCGCTCCGGTGTCACGGTGAGGCGAGCCAGCGTGGTGTGCGGCCGCGCAGACGCACCAGAAGCCGGGCCAGATCGCGTTCAGCCGCGATGGCTTGCTCTTCTTCCAGTGCATCGGGAACGGCGTGGAGGCGCGCCGTCTCACGGCGCCGCCGCGCCGCCCTCTATCAGCAGCGTCCACGCGCCCTGACACAGAACAGAGCGGGCGGCAGGCCACAGCTGCCATAGCAGTGGTCGCTCTTGCAGGCGGCTGGGCCTGCGGAGGGCAGTCTCGGCGAGCGAGGGGTCTCATGCAGCGAGCAGGCGCTGTGCGGGCGCCAGTGAAGGGTAAGGTTAGGATAGGTTTGAGTTGGAGCCAATGCCGTGTGGCATCCTGGCGCGCAGGTGTACAGCTACCCCGCGATGGAGTGCGTGGCCGTGCTGGAGGGCCACACCGGGCTCGCGCACAGCCTGGCGCTCGACCAGGGCGGGCGGTGCGGCCCGCGCGCGCCGGCACCATGGCCCGGTCCTGTCGGGCACGCACGGCCTATTGCAACCGTTTTCTGTCCTCGCAGCATGCTCCATGTCGGCCGCAATGCGCCGAGCGCGGCGCGCGCCCAGCAGGGCGCCGCCGCTGCGCGCGGCGCCATCACGCGGCCGCGGGCGGCGGGCGCGCAGGTGGCTGCTGAGCGGCGGCGCGGACGGCCTGGCCGCCGCGTGGGACCTGGACGCCATGGCCTGCCCGCGCACGCTCACCGCGCTCGACCAGGCGGTCACCGCGCTCAGCGTCAGCGCCGACGGCGGCCACGTCGCGTACGGCGGCGCGCAGGAGTTTGTGCCCATCGACGCGCTGGAGCCCGGCGCGCCGCCTCCTTCTCAGGGCTTATTCTTAAGGTTTTTAGGGCGTTACCGCACGAGCGCTTGCCCGCATCGGAGGTCCTGTTGCTCAGGCATGGGTGTTGCCGGCACACTGGAGCCGGCGCGCCTTGCTTTTTGGTGGACATGTGCTAGTAGCGGGCGTGTTCAGTCGGCAGGGCGGGCAGCGTTCGCCGCGCCGCTAGCTTGCCACGCCGCGGCCTGCCCCGTTCGCGTGCCACTTGCGCCACACTCTCGGGAGCGGGCGGCACACAGCTTAGGAAGGCCGCCGGCGATGCTGCTGATCACGCTCCGCACGGACAAGCAGCGCGTCTGGGAAGCAGCAGTGCAGGCGCCCAATCAGGCGGGTGCAGACACGCCGTGGTCAGCCCCCGGGGCGGCCGCTGACGACCGATCCGGGGCCCGCAGGCGCCCGGACGCACCTGCTGCCGGTCAAGCAGGCGGGCGTGCAGTGCCTGGCCTGGAACCCGGCGCACCCCGTGCTGGCGCTGACGGGCGAGGAGGTGCGCGCGCCGCGCGACCTGGGCTCGCGCGGCAGCGACACAGCGTCCATCCTCGTGTTCCGGCCTGCGTAGGGGCGCTGGCGCCCGTGCCCGTCCCGTGCTCGCGGCCGGCACAGTTGCCCGTTCCCCGCTCAGTGAGCCTGTACATCACCCTTTCGCTGGGGCAAGTGCTCTGCGCTGTGCGGCTGTCTGCATACATAGATAGCACCCGAGCCTTGCTTGCAGGGCTGGAACGTCCTGCCACAACTGGATGCCACGGACAAGCTGTGCATGAGGGACCATGAATTGGCAGCTCTTGGTTCCTAGGGCTACACAGAAGCGAATGAACCAGTTAGGCTTTTGAACACTGTTGGCCTTGCGCGCTGCGCGGCCTACATCAGCAATTTATGTCAAGCTGGGCAGGCTGTATGGCAGCGCATGTGTGGAACAGGCTGTGCACTGCATTCTCCCAAGGCACTGCCATCATGAAAAGTATATGAAAAATATGCTGCACCGCCAGTCCAGCAGAGGTGGGCAACCATGAGAAGAGTCACGGCTGCACGCACGTGACGCGCAGCTGAGTGACTGCTTAGACTCCAACACACTTGTCGCGCCACATTGCAAAAGCACACTTTGGCTGCCCGGGCTGGCTCCCAGGTCTTTTTGCTTTGGCCGAGCTCGCTCCTACCAAAGTAGGCTCTTTTCAACTTACTCATACAGGCTACCAGGCTGAGACACCGCACTGCGTGCGCTCTGTGCTGCGCGCCCCGCAGCCGTGTGCCGAGGGCGGCGGCATGAATGCGCTGGCACGGGCCGGCGGCGCGGACGCGGCTGTGCAGCCGCTGCTGGCACACTACCTGTACGGCCTGTGCGGCCAGGCGTGGCGCCTGGTGTCCACGTCCGCCTGCGCCTGCACAAAGCGCCCGCACCCCGCCTCGACAGGCGCGGCCGCTTGCTCTGGCCCGCGCGGCGGACTGCTGTATGACGTGTTTTTCTGTTTCGTATGTGAGACTGTCGACCAATGCGCCGCTCTGGTAGACGGCAGAGCATCACGGCTATGCATGTCCGTAGCCTGCCGCATGCAAGAGACAGGCAAACACCTGTCAGTGCCCGCTGCGGTTGAGGAGGGCGTTTGCAGCTCGCTGTGCCTATTGACGCCGCACCGTGGCAACCGCTCCATGCAAGCCATTTGCGAGCCGCAGGCGAGGAGCGCGAGGGTGCCAAGTCTGTCATCTTCAGGACGCTGGAGGCGATGGACAAGCCTGCGACCACTGCGGAGCTCTGGACGAAGCTGGAGGTGGGGTGGCCTGTGCCGCGCGGCGCTCCGCGCTTGCCAGAGCCCAGAGCCGTGGGGGGCGGCCTGTATGCAGCAGCAATGCGCCTGAGCGCAGCAGACAAGGGGTGTGTGTGTGGGTGCGTGGCCGTGCCGTGCTGCGCCTGCCAGAGCCCTGTGCGGGGACAGCGGCCCCGCCCTGCGAGCCTGACCCCCACGGCGCGCTGCGCAGGGTGTAGAACAGATGAAGAGCAAGCGGTTTATGAAGCAGATGCTCCTCCAGGTCTGCGGCCGCCTGCTCCCTGCATGCCCTGCCGCTGCACGGGCGCCCTGCACGCACTGGTGCTGCACGGGCTCGTCAGCCTGACTTTGCACTCGGGCAGCGCACCCGCAGTGGGGCCTGCTACTGCGCAAGCAACCGCAGGCGCGGCGAGCGTGCGTCGCATGCGCTGCGTGACTGCGCGCGACCCCTTGAGCATACGCGCGCCGCGTAGATGAAGAAGTCGCGGTACCTGAGGTCGCTGCCCAACGTGGCCGGCAAGAGCTTTGGCTACACGCCGGCGCTGCGGTCGCCCGGCGACAAGGGCCTCGCGCCGCCGGAGCAGTGGGCGGGGGCGCCGCCGGCAGAGGCGGAGGCGCCGGCGGCCGGCCCCGGCGCAGCGGCAGCAACCGACCTGGGAGCGGCGCCCGACGACGGGGCGGCGGCGCTGCAGCCAGAGGCGCCGGCGCGGCAGGCGGGCGAGGCGCTGGGCGGCGCGCCGGCCGCGCCGCAGCCGGGCGGCCTGCAGCCCGGCCCGCCGGGTGGCGCGCGAAAGGGCGGCGCGAGGGGCGGCGCGCGGCGGCCGCCGCCGCCGCCAGCGCCCCGGAAGACGCAGCCGCCGGTTGCGTGGTGACCGCACGGGGCCTGCGGGCGGGCCCGGGGTCCAGTGGGGAGGCTCCCGCCGCAGCTTAGAGCGGCTCCGGTGCGTCGAAGCCGGCTGGGATACATCGAGCTCTTGCCCGGTGTGGCCCACCTGTGGCACTGGCGAGGGCGCTCCGGGCGCTGGCGCACCGCCTGCGCCACGGCAGAGCCTGTGCGCTTCGTCTAGGCCTCGGAGGGGTGGGGCGGGGCGCACGGGGCGTGCGGGGCCGGCGATGAGCTGCCGCGGCATGCAAGGTGCGCCTGCATGTCATGTGCGGGCACCAGACAGTCAGAGGGTCTCAGTACTCTGTAGCACGCCGTGGAGCATCCGCGTGGCAAGGCGTGCACGTGTACGCAGAGCAGCTGTGCAAAGTGGTGCACTAATGTTACCAGCAGCGCTCAGGCCTCCAGGTCTTGAGTCTATCCTACTCTTTCCATGCGACCCGGCCAGCGCAAGAACTGCAGCGGAGTGCCCATGAAGCAGTGCAACTTACCAAACTCCCTGCTCGACAGTAGCAACAACACTGCTACAGAACTTCACATTGACGATATCACTGAGCTCTGGACACTGAAACAACACACAGACAGTTGCATCCCCATGCTTCTCTGACCATGCGCTGACAAGACATCCTGACACTTCACCAGCCAAAAGCCAAAGAACACTGGGCCTATCCCGTCTCCAGCCCTGACCATAACTCAGCAGCTCTACACACAAACAGCTGACAGGGCTCATCACACACATGAGTTGCTCCATGCATACAGCTCCATGCATACAGCACGTCCCTAGCCGCTCAAGGCTGCGCCCCGGCCACGAAGCAAAGCAATAACCAGACCTGCCCAGGCACAGCGAGCCCCATCATGGCACATGGGCGGGGTTGACACCATATCCTCAATTCTGCCACGCTGCCGAGCACACGTGGGCGAGCCGAGCCAGCGCTGCGCCCGGAGCCGCTGCTGCGTGGGCCCCACACCTGCAGACCCCTCTGCCAAGCTGGGCCACGCACTCTTCGTGCTGCAGGCGCCGGGCGCACGGCCTGGCGCCTCTGCCCTCAGAGGCCCCCCTGTGAGGATGCCCCTGCGCGCGCAAACACACACCTAGCGCCCCCGGCGCCCGCGCCCGCCGCCGCGCTTGGACCCGCTCGGCGGCAGGCCCCGCCCGCGCCTACCAAGCGCCTTCCCGGCGGCCGCGCTGCTCGCGCCCAGGCCCCGGCCGGCCTGCGCGGGCCGCGGCGCGCCCTGCGGCGAGGAGCGCGTGCGGCGCCCGCCAGCGCACGCGGGTCCCGCCGGCGGCGGCAGGGGGCCCGGCCCCGCGCGGCACTCCGCGCCGGGCGTGCTGACTTCAGCTGCGCGGCCGGGGGCGGCGCCCGCGGCGCGGCCAGCAGCGCCAGGGCTGCGGCGGGAGTCTGCTTTGGCCACCCCGTACGCAGGTGTGGCTTCGCCGCCCGCGCGGCGGCCAGCGCCGGCCGCGTGCGGCGTCGCACCGCCCGCGCTGGACTCGCTGCCGCTCGGCGGCGGCGCAGCCGCGCGGCCGCGCCGCGCGCGCTTGCCGGACGCCGCCGCCGCCGCGCCGCCGCCGCCACCGCTGCTGCCGCCGCTGCCGCCACCGCTGGCGCTGTCAGAGCCGCTGCCGGACAACGGCGACCTCGACGCGGCGCGCTTGCGTCCTGATGGCGGAGCGCCCGGGGCTGTAGGGCTTGGCGCCTCCACCATGGAGCTGGGCCCAGGCGCGCCTGCTCGCCCGCGCGCGCGGCCGCGGCCGCGGCTCTCACCGCGGCCGCCGCGGTCGCCGCTGCCGGACGCGGCGCCGCGGCCCCGGCCGCGGCCGCCGGCCGCCGGGGCGGCCCTGCGCTTGGGCGGCCGCGCGTCGCCCGCGCCGCCGCCGCCGCTGCTCTCGCCGCCGTCGCTGCTCGCCTCGCCCAGCGCATCGGCCAGCGCCAGGTCGGCAGCGGCCTGCAGCAGGACGGAGCAACATGTGAGAGCAGGACCACCAGGATACAGCGGGCATGCTGACCTCTACAGGCTCTGTGCTGTTCGGAAAGGTAGCTTCGTGCGTCTGAGGATGCGCCTCGAGGAGGACAGGGGCCGCGCCTCGGAGTAGCTGGCGGCGGTGCGCGAGCGGCGGCGCCGGCCGCGCGCGCCCTCCGCTTCCTCCTCCTCCTCCTCGTTGCCGTCGCCGGCGGACCCCGCGCTCAGCCCGCCGCCCGGCGCCGCCGCCTCCAGCACAAACGCCGGGAGCTCGCCCTCCTCCAGCAGGCCGCGCTCGGGGCCGTCTCGCTCCAGCCGCTCGGCGTCCATCTGCGGCATGCATTGCAGGTGTAAACCCTGATCAGTGTCATGCAGCCACAGCTTTTGCTATTACCAGGCAGGAGGGCCGCGGCAGGGTAGCCGGCGGTCTGCGGCGGTTTGCTGGCCATAAGCAGGCTCATCACGCAGGCCGCTCTCTGCGCGGCTCCGCACGGCCTCTGCGCTGGCTGCACAGCGCGGAGGCGGGGTCCGGCGCCGCGCGCTGCAGCGGGGTGCAATCTTTGGTGCCGGGAGAGATCATGCGGGTGCACTGTTTCGATCAAGCGCATGCGCGGGATGGAGCGCATGCGTGCACAAGCAGATGCAGCACGAGGAGTTGGGGTTTGGCGGGGCGGCGGCGCACCCGCTGGAACAGCGCAAGCTCGGCCGGCGTGCGCGCAAGCAGCTGGTTGAGCTCCGCGCGCGAGTGCACGCCGCGGCCGAGCTGCGCCACCCCGCGCGCCAGCAGCGCCTGGAGCACCTGCTGCCGCTCACCGTGCGTGCTGCGCGCAGCGCGCCCAGCAGACGTCAGCACTGGCCCTGCATACCCTAACCCTACCCTACCCTCTCATGCGTAATAGAGGCTGCACTCTGGACTGCGCCCCAACCTCTGGGTGCTGATGTGCGTGCTGCGCACCAGCCCGGTCATGGCAGGGGTGCGCTTCGACTGCGCTTCCTCCCGGTAGCTCCTGGGTGCCAGCGCGCCCGCCGCGCGCCCGCACAGCATGCACCCTAGAATGCGCAGGCAGGCAGACCCTTTACTGGCACACCAGAGGATGCAAGCATGGCTGGCTACCTGTGCAAGCCACGGCGCGCGCCCGCCTTGCGGCCCAGCCCCCTCTTGCCAGGCGCGACGCAGGCGGCACCCAAGCGGCAGAGGACAGCGCAGTTCTTTGTCCCAAGGCGGAAAAAAAAAGAAGAAAAAAGGAAAAAGAGAGAGAGAGATATAGCATTTCAGGGCGCGCCTGCGGTCGTTGAACATGCCGGCCTGGATGACCTTGGCATCCAGGTCGCGCTTCTGGCGCGCGCGGTCCAGGATGTCCTCCTCAATCGTGCCCGCCGACACGAGCACCAGCACCAGCACCTCGCGCGTCTGCCCGATGCGGTGCGCGCGATCCTCCGCCTGCCGCGCGCGGCAGGGCGCCCGGCTGTCATGCTGGGGATGGCTGCTCATCTGCTGGACGCCGCAGATGCCACACTGACAATTACAATCAAAGAACGCGCAGCTTTCACACTTGTGCCTCCTCCCAGGCGCGCCTGCAGGTCCATGCAGGGGTTGCACTAAGAGTCGAACATAATGACCATGTCGGCGCCCTGCATGACAACCTAACCCTGCCCCGGGCGCGCCTGGAGGTCCATGGAGGGGTTCCAGTCAGAGTCGAACATGATGACCGTGTCGGCGCTCTGCAGGTTGAGCCCCAGGCCGCCCGCTCGCGTGGACAGCAGGAAGCAGAACGCCCTGCTGCCGGGCGCGTTGAACTCGAACAACAGGCGCGCGCGGTCGGCCGTCTTGGTCGCGCCGTCCAGGCGCACGCAGGGCAGGCCGCGCAGGTCCAGGAAGTCCTCCAGGATGTCCAGCGCGCGCGTCATCTGCGCGCGGTTCAGGGAGTAGGGTGAGGGTAGGGCGTGTGTCGCGCATACTGCCTGACGTGACGGGCAACCCTTGTGTGCCTGCGCTCGCGTGAGTGCCTCCATGAGCGGCATTGCTTGCACGGAACGCTCGGATCGGCCTAAGCTCCGACGCAGACGACCAGCTTTACGCTTGGGCGAGCGCGCCGCGCGAGTTGTATTGCACCCACCGCCCCGCCCGCAGCGTCGCAAGCGCGGCGGGGCGCGCCTGGCTGAAGAGCAGCACGCGGTGGCCGGCAGCGCGCAGCTTGGGCAGCGCGGCATCCAGCAGCGCCAGCTTGCCGCTCGCGCGCACAAGCTCGGCCGGGTCGGCCGGCGCGTACGGCGGCTGCAGGCGGTCCAGGAACAGGTACGGGTGCGCGCACACCTGCCCGGCGCGCGCGCGCAAGCTCGCTCTCACACAGCTTCGCGCCGCTGGTGTGCAAACCTTGCGATGCGTGGCCCTGATGTGAACTCGCTGGGAGGCTCTCTGTGATCCCATGCTCGCCAGCAAATGGCTCAAAACGCCTCCTGGCAGGACCAGTCAGGCGCCTCCCCAGCAGGACGGCAGGGAAGGACGCAGCACAGAGTCTGGGCGCCGCTGAGCAGTGAGCGCTGCCTGGGCCAGAAGCCGCGCTTGCTTGCGCACGCCCGCGCCGGCGCAAGCCCAATTTGGACCTCTAGCAGGGCCAGGCGCTGATGGTCATGCCTGACCCACTCTTGCCAGACCGCAACCTGCCACCCACCACCCTGCCAGGCCCTCTGCCCAGCACGCCCCCTCGCCCGGGGCGCAGCCAGGCCGCGCCTTGCGCAGGTGCATGGCGGCGTTCTGCAGGCTGCGCCCGCCGCGGCCGCCCACGCCGACGCGGCCCTCCTCCGTGATCTGACGGTACCAGAGGCGCTGCCAGGCAGACAGGCCGCAGCGCACGACGTGCTCCGACTTGCCCGGCAGCTCCGTCTCGACCTCCGCCTTGGTGCGCCGCAGCATGAACGGCCGCAGCACCTGGCACGCGCGGGTGCGGCTGCGCGCCTCAGGGGCGACCGGCGTGTGCGCCCGTCGCATGACAGGCGCGGTGCAGGCGCGCCTGGCGCGCCTGGCTCGGTGGCCACTTGCCACAGAGCGTGGCCATCGGCATGCGGAGCGCATGCGCTGGCGCACTCGCAGGATGCGTGACCACAGGTAGCGTGCACAAGCTGCCGGCAGCGCCCTTTAGCAGCATGCAGACCACAGCTCGCACTCGGTGACCAAGCAGCAGCTGGCCATTCCCCAGCGCGGCTCATGCCAGACCCTATACAGAGTGGGGCACAAGGACGCAGAGCGCCGTAGCCCGATGCTGCCTGCTCCCACAACCTGTCCCGTACCAAGCACGTGCATGCAGGGCGCGGTGCGCAGCTGGGCGGGCGGGCCCAGGGCGGACCTGGTGCAGGCGCCCGATGACCAGCAGCTGCTCCTCCTCATTCAGCTGCGCGTCCACGTCGTCCACATCCGTGCCCTGACCCTGCATGGCAGCCGGAGGGTTTTGCCCCTTGCACCTGCACCGACGTGCCCTGACCCTGCGGGGCAGCCGGGCGGCGACGCCGCTGGCACCTGCACCAAGCCCCTTGCTGGCCAGCACGGGTGGCGCAGTGAGCCCTGCTCCATACAGGCTGATGCAGCAGTGACCGCATGCAGTAACGGCCGCACGCAGAGCCTCGCAGTGCGACAGCGGCGGGCGCGCACGCGGAAGGGCGCGGCGAACCACTCATCGAAGCTGTCGGCGCAGTCGAACACGGCCGGCAGCACAAAGTTGAGCAGCGCCCAGAGCTCGGCCAGGCTGTTCTGGATCGGCGTGCCGGTGAGCAGCACGCGGTGGCGGACCGCGTAGCCGCGCAGCGCCTCTGCAAGGCGGCTGGCCGCATTCTTGAGCCGATGCCCCTCGTCCACGACCAGCACCTCCCACTGCACCTGGCGCAGCGCTGCGGGGCTGGTGTAGGGTTGCAACTCTGGTGTAGGGTTGAACGCAAGCCCTACCGGACACGCCTCAGAAATGGCTACCGCTGAGTCACCGCACATCAGCGCGCGTGATAGAGCCGGTGCGCCCTTGGACGCGCGCTTGTAGGTCTCCAACACCCTGTGCATCCGTGGCCGCGCTGGATTGGGATATGTGCGAGCTGTTCAGCTTGCCAGCATCGCTGTCTTCCAACGCCCCAGCGCGCGCGGCCACGGAGCGCGCGCCGGCGCTCGGCCGCCGCAGGACGGGCCGGGGCGCCGGCGACGCGCCGCAGGCGGGCGCGCCTTGCGCAGCGCGGCGCAGTCTCGCAGGGCGAGGTCGTAGTGCGTGATGAGCGTGTTGAAGCCGCCGGGCTCCACGTGCTCGGCGCGCAGCGCGCGCCGCTCGTCGGGCGTGCCGTCGTACAGCACCGCCTTGAGCCCGGGCGCCCACTTGGCGAACTCGGCCGCCCAGTTGCTTTGCACCGCCTTGGGCGCCAGGATCATGTGCGGCCCGGGCACGCCCTTGCGCTCGGCCAGCGTGGCCAGCAGCGAGATGGTCTGGATCGTCTTGCCCAGGCCCTGCGCGCGCGCGCGCCGCCGACGGAGCGTGTGAGCGGCCGCGCTTTCTACCTGATACCTCGGCAGATTTGGTGCACATCAGCATGCTGACAGCCTGACTGCGGGTGACAGGTCGCGCACGCCCCTTGATACAGAGTGCTGCAGAGCCTGAGAGGCATGGAGGCCCTGGTTTGCGCGCGCTTGAAACAAGCCTAAGGGTGCCCGCCAGCGCCAGCGCCGGACATGCGATATTTTGAAGCTGCAACCGCTGCCGCCGCAGGCAGGGCTGCTGCCAGGCGGGCCGCGCGCCGCGCCGGCCGGGCGCGTGCCATCTCGTCGGCCAGGATGCCATTGACGCCGTTGTTGACCAGCGAGAGCAGGAAGCGCAGCCCGCCCAGCTGGTACCCGCGCAGCGTGCCGCCCGCCAGCATCGCCGGCTGCGCCACCGACTCCCGCACCACGTGCACGCTGTCGTAGTACGCGCGCTGCGTGCGCAGCATCGCGCGCGCCTCCGCGTCGAGCCCGCGCTCGTCATCGCCGCCGCCGCTGCCGCCGCCTCCACCGCCGGCCTCTGCGCCGGAAGCGTCCGGGCGTGCTGCAGCCTCCGCGCCCTCGCCGCTGCCGCGGCCTCCCGGCTCGCCGGCGCCTTCGCCGCCGCTGCCGTCCCCGTCAGCTCGGACCTCTGCGCTGTCCGAGCGCGCAGCGCCAGCCGCCGCGCTGCCTGCTGCGCCGTCAACCGTGCCGTCCGCAGCGGGCGCTGCGCTGCCACCGCCGTCCGCCCAGATCGCGGCGGCTGCGCGCTCGGCCGCCGCGCCGTTGGGCGGCGGCGCGCGCTGGCTGCCCACCTGCCGCCCGGCAACAGCACTTTATGATGTGCCAATGTTTTGTTTATCAAACATTTCTGTTATTTACTGTCCTCGTGCCCTTCCAGGTGCTCATGATGATAGGGCTCGATCAGCTGCTGCTCCTGTGCAGGCTGTGCGGGCCCGGCCCCGGCTGGCCTGGCCGGCTATGCCCGCGCTCCCCAGCCTCCCTTCCGGCCTGTCAGCGGCGCGCGTGGCAGCGCTCCGCACGGGCACGAAGCAGGCGTGCGAGCAGCCGATCGACCTCCACTCCAGCCCGCACGGGCATGAAGCAGGCGTGCGAGCAGCCGATTGACCTCCACTCCAGGCCGCTCAGCTTTCAGTCAGCTTTCTCGGCCATCCCTTGTGGAGCAGATTTGCCTATGGTGCAAGGTAGGGTACCCCATGACGCGCCTTGAGCCCCAGCTCCTCGATGATGGCGTCGGTCTTGGCAAGCAGCGTGCGCAGGCGCGCGTCCTTGGTGTGCTGCGCCAGGCGCAGGTACTCGGTGTAATCGTTCTGCCGCAGCGCCGCCACGCGCGCGGCGGACTCGCGGCCCGCGCGGCGCGACTCGCGGCCTGCACCCACACGCCCCGTGAGCTCCTCAGATGCGCCTCATATGCGGGGCACAACTATGTTCGGCAAGCTTTGAGGCCATGTGCTTGACATGTCCCGCCGCTGTATGGCAGCAAATGCCAGCGCACCCAACCACGCTCGCATTAACAGCCGGTGAGCAGCACCGCAAACTACCGACTGCTTTTGCTGACGCCCACTCATACATCGTTGCAGTGCCTGAACAGGCCCCAGGCAGCGCGTTGGTCCTGGATCACACATTTCAGGATGTATGGCGGGTGGGGTGTGGGGCCGCACCGTGCCAGGCGCGCACGGCATTGCAACGCTGCATGCGCCGCTTGGCGGCCGCCTGCGAGGCTGGGCGCCAGGCCTCGCGCAGGTGCGCAGCCACGTCCGCGCAGAAGGCGCGCCGCTCCTGCAGCGCGCGCTGCGCGCCCGGGCCGCGCCCCTCAGCGCCCGAGCGGGGCGCTTTTGGCCTACCTCGCGCAGCTGCCTGGATACTTGGGCATGTGCAGGTGTTGTCTGGAGTGACGGGGCATGCCCGACCGCCGCAGATCATGTCCTCTGCACCATGCATGCAGCATGTCGTACGGTCTATGTTGTTGAAGCGCGCATGAATTCAGTGCCACAAAGTGCACGGCACTGTATTGCTGCATGTGGGACACAGACCATCTACCTCACAGATTGACAGAGTAGATAGGCGATCGAACTTCCGTCAGGGACACCCGTCAAAGAGCATGCCCATTGGGCCCGCGCCAGCGTAATATGTCCCCACGGTGCTGCCATGCCACCAAAATTGAAACTACAGTGACACTGGGCGCCCATAAGTGGTGTACAGGCAAAGGCGCACCAGCTTGGCGTCGCGGCTGCGCCTCTCCAGCTCCGCCAGGGCCGCGCGCCGCCGCGCGGTTACCGCGGCAGCCGCCGCCGCGGCCGCGGCGCGCCGCTCCGTCTCCGCGCGCGCCGCCGCCACCGCCCTCTGCCGCGCCTCCACCGCGCGCGACCTGCGGGCGGCGGCCGCACGCCGCCGGTGAGCCTGGGGCATGCCAACACGCTGAGACGCGGAGCACCCGGTCCCCGAGCTCGCTCATCACCGGCACGTGAGAGCGCAGAGCCTGCGCCTTGACCGCACCGGCTCATCTCCGTCTGCAGCGCGGCTAGCTCAGCCGGCGCGAGCTGGCCAGCGCGCGGCGGCGGCGGCGGCGGCCACGGCGGCGCCAGGTCGGGCGCGCCGGGCGCCGCGCGCCGCCAGGCCCTCCAGTCCGCCAGCGCGTCCGGCGCGGCCGCCGCGGCGCGCGCGGTCTCCGCGCGCACGGCCGCGCGCAGGCGCCGCTGCGCGCCCGCCGCGCGCAGCGTGCGCAGCTCCAGCCGTTCTGGTCGCAAGTGGATCGCACGCGGCGTGATACCCCGTTCGGAGAGCGTGCCTGGAGCTGCGATAGGACGCGCTGGCACCCACTCACAGGAAAAAAAGAGCCTGTGAGCCAGGCGCGCATAGCAGGCAGGCCAGGCAGGCGCGAGCGCACACGGCGCGACGCACTCGCTGCGCTTGACAGTGTGTCGGCGGAGCCAGCGCAGCCTGGGAACGCCCGCCGACTGAGCGCGGGAAAAGGCCCTCGATGCATGGGCGAGGCCCGCAGCCGGGCGCGCACGTTGGGCAGGCCGGGCAGCAGCTGCTCCAGGTCGCGCAGCCGCGCCTGCAGCGCCTGGTGCGCGCGCGCCTCGCGCGCCTCCCGCACGGCCGCCAGCGCGCCCGGGCCCGCCACGCCCGGCTGTGCTGGGGGGTGCGGGTCCTGCACGCCCAGCGCCGACGCTGCGTGACGTACAGGCGAGAGCAGTAGACGCGCGTGGAGCGCAGATCACCTGGGGCGGATAGCGTGCGGGCAGCGTAGCACTGTGTCGTGCAGGCGTATAGAGTGAGCTCGAGGAGCACGTGCTTGTGAGCGAGGCGCTAGACGTGCTGCGTACCTCTGCAGGCAGTATATGATTGGCGGCGCGGCTGGCACAGGCAGGCGGCAGCGCACTCCCCTGCAGACCAGCCACAGCACGGAAGTGAGGTTCATGCGCATCAAAGCACTGAGCATACTTGAAGGCAGCCGTGTGCTTGAGCAGCGCGCGTCAGCGCATACAGGGTGCATGCGCTCATACAGGGTGTGCCGTACCAGTGCTGCCTTCTGTAGTGCAGCATTTTTATGGGGCCCAGCCGCGTCCATGAATGTGCACACCAGTCGCGGTGTCCTTCTTCAAGACCTGTAAAGAGGTTAGAGAGGCACCACCAGCGACGCTGGGATCGCCTGCAAAGCAAGCACATTGCAAGCAGCCAACCTAGGGTTGGCTAGGTTCAGTGCCGCGTTACCATCCTCCAACTTTGGCCGTGTGTTATGGCCGTGTGTACGAGTGATTTGTCTCCCTGGTTTTGGCCCCGTCTGATTGATCATTGATGTCCATTCTTTCGTTTGCATTTCCAACTTGGTCGCTACCGCCAAAAACTTCGTCGCAGGTAGACGCCTTGCCCACACGCTCCTCAGGTTCTCAGTGCCGCAGACGGCAAACAAGGTGGTGCACAAACAACTAACTGTGGCGCGCTTGTCACCAACTGCATTGTAGCGAGTGTGCGCCGCAAGCTGTGAAGTGTGCCACTAGATTTTTTCTATTGCTACTGTGCAACTGCCACCACACAAAGTGCATATTGTTGCCTGGTAATGCTAGCCTCCGCAGCACAAGGTTGTGCCAGGAGCAAAGCAGCTTCTTCTCCGGCCATGCACTACCTCCCTTGTGAACTCGAGCGCTGCATCCTTGCCTGAACTCCACGCCTTAAGACTGCCAGGACTTAATAGGCTACTTCCACTCAGAGCAGTGCACCAACGCAAAAGGTATGTGCGTTAATATCACATAGTGCAGCCCACCAACTCACGCCTACAGCAGTGCCCGCTCACGCGGGTTGAGCACGTACTTGTATGCACCACCCGTCACGTTATTCTGAGGGCAAATAGTGGGAACTCTACACATCCAGTTGAGCACAACTGTCTCCCGCTTGGTTGTCACCAAGCTCTGCCTCAAGGGGTTCACTTCACTACAAACTGCGTCGCGTGCCGCAGTTTCACTCAAGCAAGTGCCCCTGTGGCTGTGGAGGCGCGGGCGCCAGCGCCTGGCTGCGCACGCGTATCAGCACACCTGGCAGGCCCTGCATCAATCGCAGGGCGCGATCACAGCGCGGCATGAGTGAGTGATTGACTGAATTGCATGAGCCTCAGGGGTTCTCGCTTGCACGAGGCACTTTGTCAGACTGATGCATCAGAACGTGCGCCTGAGACAGACTTGATACCCTGCAGGGCGGGATCAGGCTTTTCAAAACAAGCTTGCGGGGCCACATGACGTCCCAGCATTCTCGAGCGCCGCAGCCACTCCGAGCCTATCGCGCCTTGCCGTTCTCTGATTGCATCGGCTCCAGCAGGACTCCTCGCGAGCTGTGCTCAGTGGACTGCAAGGTGCGGCCTGCTGCGTCCTGCTTCGCTGATGGAGCGTGCAGGCGGGAACGGCTCGTGCGGGCGTTTGCAGTCCTGTTTGACGCTGTCTGGCCGGTCTGTGAGGGCGTCGGGCCGCTGGTGTGTGCGCCTGTGAACTTGGGAAGGGAACACGGTGCATCAGCCAATCTCCGGCACTGTGGCAATTCGTCACCGGGGGCGTCTTGGACGGCAAGACGCCCCGTCCGCTGCGCATCCTGTTGTGCCCCCACTCACTCGCTTCTGACCTATCTGCAGGGCTGCGACAATGCACTCCGCGCTCGCTGCGCTGCTCGCGCTGCTGGCCGCCGCACGCGTGCACGGCGGCTATGACTGGAACGGCGTGCTGAACAACAAGAATCTGCAGACAGGCGACGTGCGCGCCCCGCCCTCCCCGTGCACCAGTCCTTGGCCCGCGGCGGCACGGCGGCAATTCCTTGCCCAGTCAGAACGCCCTGCTGTGGTGTCGCTGCTGAGAGTGGTATCAGCATGTGCCGTGTCACCAGCGTGCCTGCAGTATGCAGACTTATCCGCGGATGGGTCGGCGCGGTCAGCGCCTCCGCGCGGCAGCCATGTACTAAACTTTTTTTGTGGCCCCCGCCTCAGCCTTGCTGCGCTCCGGACTGGCCCTCTGAGCTTGTGGCTATTGTGCCCTTTGTGTTGCTAGTTGGTGTGCACCATGTCTGGGCTTGGCAGGTGGCACATTCTCAGCCTCCACTACGGCAATACTTACTTGTACAGTGACTTCGAGGGGCGTGCTCGCTGCGTGCGGATGCAGCTGAAGCGCAGCGTGCATTAAGGGCGCACCTGGGTAGGCCAGGATCAAGGCTCAGTGAGCTGTGCTACCCTAGCTCTCCATCTCGGCCCTTCTCTCAGAAGTTGTCTTGAAGAGGACAGCATCACACCTTGTGCGCATGCATCTTGTATGCAGTGTGCTTGGCCCTGCACAGCACCTGTGCGACCATTGCTCCCGCGCGTGGCGGGCCGGGGCGCTGATGCGTGCCGCGCCCGCGCGCAGGCCACGTTCTATGGCCAGCAGATCGACCAGGACGCCGCGGGCACGTGCAGCTTCGGCGGCAACTTTGCCAACTCTATGCACCTGCCGTGGACCAACGGCGTGCGGCACTCGGTCGCGCTGAACGACAACATGTTCAACGACTCGCTGCCGTGCGGCACGTGCATTATGTACCGCGGCCGCGGCCAGGGCCTCGGCACGACGCCCGTGCCGACCACCAACTGGACGATGGCCATCGTGAACAACAGGCGCGGCATAGCCCGTGGCCGCACAGCCCCACATCTTTTCATTTACAGCCCCGATGCATGTCCTCTCCGAATGTGTCTAAGAAGCGCGCGGCTGCCCGAGCTGTCGAGCCGTAGCACATCCCCTCCTGCCGTTTGAAATGCGCCGCTGTTGGCACGGAGAGACTCGCAGCACATCGCGCCCTGCCACTTTCAGCACATGCGACGTAGCCCGCAGCACCCCCCCCTGCCGCGCCGCTCCTCCGCGGTGCTGAGCCCCGGGCGCGCGCCGCGCAGGTGCCCCGAGTGCTCGTTCGGCGACATCGACCTCAACCTGGCCGGCGACGGGCGCTGGAAGGTAGAGTGGCACGCGGTGCCGTGCAACGTGGGCGACAGCAAGCTCAAGTACAGCATCGTGGTGTCCACCTACTACTGGTTCTCGCTCGTCGTCTCCAACACGCGGTGCGGCGCCGCCGCCTGCAGCGCAGGCAGCCACGCTGCTGCGACCATGCCTGTGCCGCAGCAGCCTGCCGCTTCACCGCACGTCCTCCACGTCTGCATCATGAGCTTGTGGGGCAGGCCGCCGCGCTCGAGGCGGCATGCATGTCAGGGAGCTCCAGCTGGTGACAGGCCTACCGCTGCGCGGCCTGTTCCGGGGTCATGTCAGCCCTGTGCGTGTGTGCTTGCAGGGCAGGCAGCCTGGCCCAGAGGCGCGCCGCTGTGGCCTGAGCGCGCGTGCCCTGCCGCGCGCAGGATCCCGGTCGCCCAGGTGCAGGTCAAGATCAACGACGTCTGGGTCAACATGAAGCGCGCGAACAACAACCAGTGGCCGTACTACAACACCAACGGGCCCTGGCAGACCAACTTCCCCATGCCCATCCGCGTCACGTCCATCGCCGGCGAGACGGTGGAGGACGTGATCACCTCGGTCGGCGGCGGCGACGGCCACGTGCAGTTCTCGCCCGACCGCATCGTGCGCCCCGAGATGCAGGCGGCCGCCGCGGCCGGCGGCTGGAGCTACGCCGCCAACGTGACCGGCGCTGGCTACTTTGGCAGCGCCACCGGCAGCGGCAACCCCAACGTGACCTACTTCCGCAACGACGGCAGCCAGAGCCAGGCGGAGTCGCCGGCGCCCAGCAGCGGCGGCGGCGGCCAGGGCGGCAGCTCGG
>JAABUV010001103.1_pt1 | contig 39522 bp, 41 predicted proteins | sample 5559971 | NCBI WGS metagenome assembly JAABUV01 (sample SAMN10711881, study PRJNA513362) | rock metagenome | isolation source: Antarctica rocks | place: Antarctica: Victoria Land, Knobhead nord | collected 2015-12-19 | reverse complement strand
GGGGGGCAATGCTGCAGAGCCGCGGGAAGGCGCAAGCAGGGCCAGCGCCCATCCTTGGCATGTGCGGGCGCGCCTCATAGTGCATGCGGGGGGGAGGGGCCTCACTGCACGGAGACTAGGCATGCTGCGCAGGCAACCAGGGCGCACCATGGGACGCTCAGCGACGACGCCCAGGTCCGCCAGCAGCGGAGCAGCCTGGCGCGGCGCCCGCAGCGCATCAGCCCAGTACAGCACCCAGCACAGCACCCAGTACAGCGCTGCGCACGTGCGAGCCTGCGCCGGGGTGCAGGAGGGAGCGCGGCGCACCTCCGGCACGTGCCGCGCCAGCTCACGCACCAGGTCCGCCATGCGGGACAGCGCGATGGCCGCCCTGAGCTCGCGGTCCCCCACCTCGCGCGGGACCGCGTAGCGCTGCGCCAGGCGCATCGCCGCGCCCACGGCGCCTGCGCGCACGAGCGCCGCGGCCAGCGCGCGCGACGCGCCGCCCAGCCGCTGGACCCCGTCCATGGCGGCCCGGTACTCCTGGTTCCCCTGCCTGTTCCAACAGAAGAGCGGGCTCCCCGGGGCGGCGTCGAGCGCGGTCACCGGTGGCCCGGGCCCTGCACGCCGCAGGCAGGCTGACGCACGTCCGCACGAGCGTGCAGACCGCCCGGGCGTCCAGGGCACTGCAAGCCAGGCGCGCGCACACGCAGCAAGCAGACGTCGGCAGGCTGCTCAGGGCTGCAAAGTGCCCGTGGCACGGAGGGCCTGCGAGCGCCTGTGTTTGGGTGAGCACGCATGCGCTACACACCCGCTCTTGAGCGTGACCCTTTCAGCCGCAAAGCACGCGTTTGAACCCAAGCCCCTGGTCGCCGGCACATCCAACCCGTACTAACGTGGCAGGGGGCGCGCACATACAAAGCACCGCTCGCACTCTGCCATCCTGCACAGCGCCGCGACGAAAAAGGGCACCGCGCCCGGGAGCGCCGGCACCAGCGCCCTGCACTCCTCGGGGGCTGTGCCCAAGACGAGCTGGCCGCATTTGCCCTGCTCGTGCGCAGCGGCCGCCTCGCGCCAGCCCCATGCCAGTCCGACAATGCATCGGCGCACGGTCGCATGAGCGGCCAGATGCGGGCAGTCGCGGCCGTACCATCACAGTCGAAAGGTAGATGGACACCCAGTCAGTGAGGACGGTCGGCCGGTACTGCGGAGCCCATGGGGCGCTCAGAGCGCGCACGCGCTCCGGCGGCAGCAGCAGGAGCGGCAGCAGCTGGCCGAGCGCGTGCGGCAGCAGCTCCACTGGCAGGCCGCACACGCCCGCCCGCAGTGTTGTGTCCGCATGCAGCATGTCTGTAGTATAGAAAATGAGCGCATCCTGCCGCCCTCCACGCTGAACGTCACGCGCGCGCGCACAGTACTCACCCGACACGGCCTGCCATGCACGCACGCGGCGGCCGGCAGGCGCGGCCACGCGCCGGCGGCGGGCGCAGCTCACCTGGAGGCCGCCGCGCAGGGCGGCGCCCGGCGCGCGCGCGCTCGCCAGCAGCTTCACCAGCGAAGCCAGCAGCCCCTTTGCGGCCGGCGGGACGCCCTCGGTGAAGCGCACCGTGACGAGCACCTCGGTCGCGTGCCCCACCGCCTGCGAGCTGGCGACGGCGTCAGGCTTTCTCCAGGCAGGCCTGCAGACCTCACGCTCGCCTCCTGCTTGCGCATGAGCGGCCGTGTGAGCGCCTGCGTGGTGGCAGGGGCGCCCAGCCTGGTGCGCGCGCCACGGCAACCCGGGACATGGCACCCTGCCGTGAGCGCGCCTGCATTGCAGATGCATCAGGTTTAGATGCGAAGACCAGCACGTCTGGCGCGACCCTGAGCACCGCCTCCATGGCCGACAGCGCGAGCAGCACGATGCTCGCGCGTCGCTCTGCATCCTCGGGCGACAGCTCCTCGCCAGCCTGCGGCAGCCACAGACTCGGGCGTGAGCGCCGCTCGGCCGGCTCGACATCAGGTCATGGTGCAGCCCCTCACACCCGCACAAAGCTCTGAGCAGCAGTGCACCTGCCCCGGACGGGAGCACTGCGTGCGGGAGCCTGACGGAGCCTGATAGAGCCTTGCGGCCATCTGCAGCATGGGGCGTGCGCCCCCTTCGAGGACGCGCTGCAGCCGGGGCGCCGACTGGGGCCGCACCAGTGCCCTGATAGGCGCCTTGTAGCAGGCATGCTGTTCGAATGTCATTTCCAGCAGGTTTGTGTTACGCGCGTCCATCGAGGCGTCCACACGCGCGATCGCCGCGCGCGCGCCCTGCGCCAAGCAGCCGCGCGCTGACGCGCGCATCCGCCAGCGCAGCCAAGGGGCCAGGCTGCGACTTTGGCCGCAGACTCTACACCCGAATTGTTTCCTGCTGGACCACCGCGCCCGCAGATAGATTGCTCTGCACCACAGAGGCTGTGCTCGTGGGTAGGGTAGGGGTAGGAGTAGGGTCGCGCTTCCTTGTTGGCTGACGCAGTCTGAAGCAGGTCAGGTGCAAAGGTCAGCACTGCTGGGAACTGCGGCGGGGGACCAGTGCGGTGCGCAAGCTGGCGGCGGGCCAAGGCGCGCTGAGCCACGCTGGCGCTGCGTGCCGCCGGGGGTGGCGCGGGCGCTCCTCGCGAGCGCGCACCAGCTCCGCGACGCGCTGCGCGATCCACTGCAGCATCGAGTACGTGTGGCGCACGCAGCGCATGCGCTCCCTCGCAGAAAAGGCCTCGCTGATGTGCTCCATGAAAAACCCCAGCATGCCGCTGCACAGGCACGCCACCCCGTCCGGGACCGCCCGCTGGCCTGCAGCCAGCAGCAGCGGCGCAGGCATGTCAGGTGCTGCGCAGGCGCACGAGGCCGGCAGCGGCGAGCGATGCTATCATGTGAGCGGCTGCTGTAGCCCAGCCGCCGCGCACCGCCCTTCCACGTCTGCAGCGTGCGCAGCAGCAGCGGGGCCACGCGGTCGACCAGCAGGGCCCGCAGCCGCTGCTCTGTCTGGACGTCGAGCGCGTCCGCGCCAGAGTCACGCTGCTTGGCGTATGCCAGAAACGCCCACTCCAAGCTCCTCACAGCCTGGCCCCATACTTGGGGGTCCGCCTTCCTGCCGCCTGCCGCATCGTCAGCCAATGCGCTCTGTCAATCGCCGCATGCGCATGCGCATGCGCACTCTTTCGCATGCTCTGTCAATCGGCACGACACTGACCCTGCGTTTCGGCGGCGCTGTATGGCGCACCGCGCATGGCCAGGCCCTGCTCCAGGGCGGAGATCAGGAGATCGCCGCCGGCTGCGCTGAAGAAGGCCTTCAGGTACATGGCGCGCGGCCCGTTGCCGGCCGCACGACGGAAAAGCCTCTCGTCCAGTTGCGCCGTCTCAATCAGGTGCTGCAGCAGGCCACAGCAAGGTCACGCGGCCTCTGCAGGCTGGCCGCAGGGGCTGCAGGAGCCTGGGGTGTGGGGCGGTGCGCACCAGGCAGCAGATGCGGTAAAGGCTCTTTTCGTGGGCACGGTGCTCCTGCCCTGCAGGAATAAATTGGCGAGGCACCCGGGGCTCTGCAGCGTTGGCCAGCCACACGAGCACTGTTGCGAGGCGGGGATAGAACTGCGTCAGGACGGCGGCCGTAGCGGCCTGGCCCCAAACGTCTGACTCGCTGACCGAACCCCACCTCCCGACCGCCTGCACGGCGCGCAGCCTGTTGAGGAGCAGCCTGTGCAGGGCGCTGTGCGCCAGGGCGTGTGCGCGGAGCCTCACCTTCTGTATCAAGTATGCGCAGTTGTAGAGCATGTCATAGGCCATGTCCTTCTCCAGCACAGCCGACTTGCTCGCCACCAGCACCGCCCACGACGCAGCCAGGCCTGCAGCAAGGCCGTAAAAGTCCAAGCTCGCAAACCTGCGGCAGGGGACACGCCGCACGAGCTGAGACTGAGGGGGTGTGGCCGGTGTGAGACCAAACAGCCCTGCAGACAAACCTGCTGACAGAAGCGCTTGTGCTCGCGCAGGCTCACCTCGCTGCTGCTTCACGGAGGGCCGTGGTCCGGTCAGGGCCAGGGTCCATGTGGAAGGGGCTGGTCAGCCTGTGCCTCGCACAGCACGCCGTCTCTTCTGACCTTGAGTCCGCAACGTGGCAGCTGGCACCAGAAGGCAGTTGCCGGCAAGGCAGGGGCGCACATTATGCACAGCGTCTGGAGTGCGTTGATAGGCAGTGCAATCAACGCTTCCTCCTGTTCGCGACCCAATGGTGGGAGCGCTAGCAGCTCACTCCACGCGAGCCGCCGGAGCCACGAAGCCAGCATATCCGCCACTGCCCGGCTGTCGCTTTCATTGTACATATACCTGGCTTCGCGCAGCGTCAGGCCACTGTTTACACACTCTGGGTCAATGAGGTCAGGCATGAAGACAATTGTCAGCAGAGGTGAAGCGATGGGGTTCAGCAACACAATCAAGCCCACGGGGCATGTGGCAGCGGCTGCCAGCGCCGGGGCCTCTGCCTCAATTCTCCTGACTCGTGCAGCGGCCCTGGCCGGCAGGCTCGCCAATGCACACATATTTCTCTTGCGCACAGACCGCAGAGCTTTTGTCTAGGCGCCCACTCCCAAGCTAGGACATGAGTAGATGCATTTTAGAGGTTCTGACAGGGGTTGTGCTGACGCATGGATGTGGTCCTGATGGGTGCGCATCCATGTGGTCCAGATGGCACAATGATGGCACCCAGCGTTCACCTGGAGGCAGCCTGGGAGTCTGCAGGTTCGCACAAGCTCTGGCCAGCTGGTGGTGATGCGAGGACGCGCACTTTCAGCTGGCTAAAGGACATGGGAGAGCACTGTGAGAGCGGCAAGTGTGGTTGACACAGTGATAGACTCTCCCTCTGCCAATGCCGTCAATTAAACTGCTCACAGCACACTATCAATAGTTGTTTTGCGATAGTCCCTTCACGCCGCAAGTGCTGTCAGCAAAAGTTGCTCACAGCACTGTCAAAAATTGAATCAATTCAATTGATCGCAAGGGCAGCAGCCTTGCGGCAGGCTGCCTGAAACACCTGCTCATACTTCACGGCAAGCGCCATTCCCAGCTACTTGTCTGTAATATAGGCGTGCTCGCAGGAGCCTAGAAGGCTATGAAGCCAACACACGCCTCTCGATTCGACAGCACACTGCCTGAACCGGGCAGCACGGCCCCGCGAGGAGCTCTCCAGACACAGGCTTGGGTTGTCAACCAGCGTCAGTGTCACTGAGCCCCGCTCCCCCTCCGGGGCTTCTCGAGCGCAGTCACGCCGCGGCTCGCAAATTTCTTGCACAAGGCTGCAAACATCCCCGCGCCAACTGCAAACGAACACTAACAGCAACAGCTTCTGCCAGCTCGAGTGAGGTCCGTCGCACCCCAGCAAGCAGCCGCAGAGGCACACCAGGCAGGCCCCGGCTCGGTGTGCGAGGTGCTTGCTGCGCTCCTGCCTGTCAAAATACACTCCGGTGTCGACGAGCGAGCGCGGGAGAGGCATGCGTCATATGCATAAATCTGCATGCACAGGCACTGGTGCCTCCGTCGGCATGGGACCTGCCAGGCGGCCGCGCCTGTCAGGCGTGCGCTTGCAGGCGCCTGCACGCGCCCTTGTGGCCCGCGCGCCAGGCCGCCTTCTGGCAGGCTTCTGAGCAGTAGCACGCGACCCTGCAGCCGGAGCACTGCTGCAGCCGCAGGTCCGCCTCCGTCGCGCCGGACAGGTCCTGGCACCTGCGCGTGCATGCCACACTCGTGAAGCAGCACCTTTCTGGCATTGACTGGAGCTCTGCTGCAGGCGCTCATGCGCCCTGATGCGGCACGGGCGCACCCCGACCACCAGCAGCCCATGGGGTGGAGCGCGGGCGTCTGCAGGCGCAGGTCCTCCAGGCTGGCCGGCGTCGGGGCCTCCGCCGCGATGCGCGGCGCGGTCGTGGCCTCGAAGCGCGCGACGGCGGCCGCGGCGGTGGCCAGCCAGGCGACGCTTGCGGTCTCGGACAGCGTCGTGTGTGGCGCTGCGGTGCTCTCACGTGCGGCCTGTGCCTGGGGCAGACGCGAGCGCCTGAGGCTGCAGGCGTGCATGCAGGGTACGGAGGGCGTGCTGCAGAGCCGCAAGAAGGCATAAGCAGGACCGGCGTCAGCCTCATCCTGTGCAATCTTTGAGCGCATGCGTGTGAGGGAGGAAGGGCATTGAAGCATGGAAACAGAGTAATGCAACAAGAGCGCACGCTGGGACTCCCATCGCCGCCGACCAGGTCCGCCAGCAGCGGAGCAGCCTGGCACAGCGCCCGTACGGCGTCAGCCCAGCACAGCGCCGGCGCTGCCTGCATGCGAGCAGCAGCCGGGATGCTGCAGGATGCGCGCACACCTCTGGCACGTGCCGCCCCACCGCGCTCAGCAATTCCTTCACAGTGCACAGTACGACGGCCGCCCTGGGCTCGCGCTCACGCCTTGCGCACGCTGCCGCATAGCGCTGCGCCAGGCGCATCGCTGCGCCCAGCGCGCCGGCGCGCACGAGCGCCGCGGCCAGCGCGGGCGACGCGCGGCCCAGTCCCGTGACCCCGGTCAGTGCGGTCCTGAACTCCCCGGTCCCCTGCCTCAGCCAGGCCCTGTGCGGGTCCTGCTCACGGTTCGAGCCGGCCGATCCGCAGCCTGTGGCTCGCGCGCCTGGCGGGGCTCCAGGCCCTGCGCGCCGCATGCAGGCTGACACACATCTGCATAAGCGTGCAGACTTTACAGGAGTTCAGATCACTGGAAGCCAGGCAGACACGCGCGCACTGCACGCAAGCGTCAGCCAACTGCACAGGGCCGCGCACTGCCCACGCACGGGCAGGGCCTGTGAGACCCTGTGTGTGGATGCGCAAGCGTACGCTACACACTCCCTCTCGAGCGCAAGGCGTCCGGGATCCACACCATACATGGAGTGGACCCTTTTGTTGCCTGCCGGCTCCGGTCTGTCCACCACAGCAGGGAGGCGCGCACATATGAAGCATATGTCGAGCTCCGCCATCCTGCGCAGCGCCGCGACGACAAAGGGCACCACGCTCGCATTGAGTGCCATCATCAGCGCCCTGCCCTCCTCAAGGCTGTCATCTGCGGCGAGCTGGCCGCAGGCCCCCTGCGCACGCACGGCCCGGCTCGCGCCAGCCCATGCCAGTCCGACGATGCATTGGCACAACCGCTGCAAGCGCGGCCACAAAGGAGCGGTTGCGGCCTTACCACCACCTTCGACAGGTAGACGGACACCCAGTCGGTGACGCAGACCCGGTACCGAGGGCTCCGCGGGGCGCTCAGCGTGCGCACGCGCTCCGGCGGCAGCAGCAGGAGGGGCAGCAGCTGGGCGGCTGCGTACGGCAGCAGCGCGGCCGGCAGGGCGCGCCCGTCCGCCCGCGCGTTCACTCCCCAGCGCAGCAGATCCGGGGCCCAGATCATGAGCGCGTCCTGCCGCCCTCCACGCAGCGGGTCACAGGCGGGAACTGAGCTCACCCGACTCGGCATGCCGTGCGTGCGAGCGGCGCGCTGGCAGGGGCGGCACGCACGCCGGCAGCAGGCGTGGCGCACCTGGAGGCCTTCGTGCAGGGCGGAGCCAGGCGCGCACGCGCTCGCGAGCAGCTTTGCCAGCGTCGCGAGCAGCGCCTTTGCGGCAGGCGGGGCGCCCTCGGTGATGCGCACCGAGACCAGCACCTCCACCGCGTGCCCCACCGCCTGCGCGCTGGCGGCGGCGTCAAGGGTCTGGGGTGCGCGCCGGGCAGGCCTGTAGACCTCGCGCTCTGGTGCTGCCAGCGCATGAGCGGCCGGGATGGTGGCAGGAGCGCCCAGCTCGATGCGCTAGCCATGGGAACCCGGGACAGAGCACCCAGCCTTGAGCGCCTGCATTGCAGCTCTCCCAGGGTCGTCGGATGCGAAGACCAGCGCGTCTGGCGCGGCCCTCAGCGCGGCCTCCATGGCCGGCAGGGCAAGCATCACCATGCTCGCGCGTCGCTCTGCATCCTTGGGCGACAGCTCCGCACCAGCCTGTGGCAGCCACAGGGCGTGCGCGTCGCTCGGCCGGCTCGTCATGAGCTCGTGGTGCAGCCCGCACACCCGCACAGAGCGCTCCTCAGCAGCAGTGCACCTGCCACGGACGGGCGCACTGCGTGCGCGAGCCAGACAGCACCCGAGGAGCCTTGCGGTCGTCAGCAGCAGAGGGCGTGCGCCCCCTGCGAGCACGCGCTGCAGCTGGGGCGCCGACCGAGGCCGCACCTGTAACCTGCAGCAGGCGTGCTCTTCGTAGGTGAGGTTCAGCAGGTTTCTGCCACGTATACCCACCGAGGCGTCCACGCGCACGTTCGCCTCCCGTGCGCCCTGCGCCGAGCAGCCGCGCTGACGCGCGCGGGCGCCAGCGCAGCCAAGGGGCCAGGCTGCGAGCCTGGCTGCATGACGCTCTACCAGTATCATTCCATTCTGGGCCACCTTGCCCGCAGACTGTTCTGCATCACAGAGACCATGATAGCTCATGATAGCACTACCCAGCTGGCTGAGGCATTCCGGAGCAGGTGTTTTGAGGTGCAAAGGTCGGCGCTGTTGTAGGAGAATAACAAATCAAGGATGCGGCGATGCTTGCTTTGACCTCGTTGTACGACAGCGGTGGACCAGTGCAGTGCGCAAGCTGGCGTGCGGGCCGAGGCGCGCTGAGACACGCTGGCCCCGCATGCTGCCCGGGCGCGGGCGCTCCCCGCGCGCACGCACCAGCTCTGCCATGCGCAGCGAGATCCACTGCAGCATCGAGTACGCGTGGCGCATGCAGCGCGTGCGCTCCCTCGCAGAAAACCCGTCGCTGAAGAGGTCAATGATGTGAGCCAGCGTGTAGCTGCACTTGCACGCCGCGCCGTCCGGGACCGGCCCCTGGCCTGCAGCCCGCAGCACGCAGGCACGTCAGGCGCTGCGCGGGCGCACGAGGGCGGCAGCGGCAAGCGATGCAGACATGTGAGCGCTGCTGCGGCCCAGGCGCCGCGCACCGCCCTTCCACGCCTGCAGCGTGCGCATCAGCAGCGGGGCCACGCGGTCGACCAGCAGGGCCCGCAGCCGCTGATCCGTCTGGACGTCGAGCGCGTCCGCGCCGGACTCATGCAGCGCAACGTACCCCAGGAACGCGCTCCCTATGCTCTTCAGACCCAGGCCCCATGCGTGGGGGTCTGCCTTAGGACCGCCTGCCGCATCGCCAGCCGACTCAGCTCACACATGCGCATGCGCTGTCAAACGGTGCGACATTCGACTCTGCATTACGGCTGCGCTGCATGGCGCACCGCTGATGGCCAGGCCCTGCTCCATGACCCAGATCAGGAGGTCGTCGCCGGCAGCGCTGGAGAAGGCCTTCAGGTACATGGCACATGGCCCGTTGCCGCCCGCGCGACGGAAAAGCCTCTCATTCAGATGCGCTGTGTCGTTCAGGAGCTGCAGCAGGCCACATCAAATGGTCACTGCAGGCTGACCGTAAGGGCTGTAGGAGGCTGTAATGTGGGGCGGTGCGCACCTGACAAGAGACCCGGAAAATACTTTTGCCATGTGCCTTGTACGCCCGCCCTGACGTGCTGACAAACTGGCGCTCCACCCGGGGCTCTGCTGCGCTGGCCAGCCACGCGAGCACCTTTGTGAGGCAGGGGTAAATCTGCGTCAGGATTGCAGACCTACCAGCCTCGCCCCACGCGTCTGACTCGCTGACCGCGCCCCAGTGCCCGAGCACCTACACGGGTGCGCAGTTCAGTGAGAAGCAGCCTGTGCAGGGCGCTGTGCCGCAGGGCGTGCGCGCCAAGCCTCACCTTCTGCATCACAAACGCGCAGTTCTGGAGCAGGTCATAGGCCAAGTCCTTCTTCTGCATAGCGGGCCTGCTTGCCACCAGCACCGCCCACGACGTAGCCAGGCCTGCAGCAAGGCCGTACACGTCCAAGCCCGCGAAGCTGCGGAAGACACACGCCGCACGAGCTGAGGCAGAAGGGTGTGGCCGGTGTGAGACCAAACAGCCGCGCTGGCAAAGCTGCGGACAGGAGCGCTTGTGCTCGCGCAGGCTCACCTCGTTGCGGCTTCGCGGACGGCCGTTTTCTGGTCCGGGCCGGGGACAACGTGGAAGGGGCAGGTCAGCCTGTGCCTTGCACAGCACGCCGTGTCTTCCAATTTCAAGTCGCAACATGATAGCCTGCACCAGAAAACCAGCAGGTAAAGCCGGCTTGGCAGGGGCGCACATTATGCCCAGCGTGTGGAATGTGTTTAGAGCCAAGCTGAGCAGCACTCCTCCTCTTGGCGGCTCAGAGGAGGCTCCCGGTCAGCTAGCACGTCCCTCCACACGAGCCGCCGGAGGCACGAGGCCAGCATGTCCATCGCTGCCCTGCTGTCGCTGTTATTGTAAAGGCACCTGGCATCGCTCAACGTCAAGCCATTTCGTACGCACTCTGGATCGTAGAGGGTGGGCATCCCCATACTTAACAGCAAAAGTGCATTCTTGCGGTGCAGCAACTCGGACAGACCCAGGGGGCATGTGGCAGCGGCTGCCAGCGCTGGGGCCTCAGCCTCAATTTTCCTGACTCGTGAAGCGGCCCTGGCCGGCAGGCTCGCCAATGCACACATATTGTTTTTGCGCACAGACCGCAGCCCTTTTGTCTAGGCGTCCACTCCCAAGCTAGGACATGAGTAGATGCATTTTAGAGGTTCTGACAGGGGTTGCGCTGACGCATGATGTGGTCCTGATGGGTGCGCATCCATGTGGTCCAGATGGCACAATAATGGCACCCAGCGTTCACCTGGAGGCAGCCTGGGAGTCTGCAGGCTCGCACAAGCTCTGGCCAGTGGTGGTGCGAGGACGCGCAGTCTTAGCTGGCTAAAGTACAAAGGAGAGCACTGTGAGTGCGGCAAGCGTAAAGATATCACGATTTCGTACCAAGGAGTTGCCAGTAGCTTCCGACGCAACTGCTGTCAGCGCTCACAGCACTGTGAAGGGTTGGTTCACATGGGTAGCGGCCTGCCACTGAGGGTGCCTGAAACGCCATACTTTTCCAGCTACTTGCCTGTAACACAGGCGAGCTCGCAGGAGCCTAGAAGCCTGTAAAGCCAACACACGCGTCTCAATTCGCCAGCACACCGCCTCAGCAGGGCAGCACGGCTCCGCGGGGAGCTCTCAAGACCCGAGCCTGGACGTTACCCAGCACCCGCAGACTTACGGCGCAAGTCGGCTGCAAACACTCCCATGCAAACATGAGTGAGCACATGCGGCGCCCGCTTCCGCCAGCTCATGTGAGGCCCACCGCATCTGCAGCAGGCAGCCGCGGATGCACACCAGGCAGGCCCGTGCTGGACGTGCGAGGCGGCTTGCTGCGCTCGCGCCCTTTGGCACCCGGTGTCCGGTGTCGACGAGCGAGCACGGGAGAGGCGTGCGTCACATGCATGAACCTGCGTGCAGAGGCACTGGTGCCTCCGCCGGCATGGGACCTGCCAGGCGGCCGCGCCTGTCAGGCGCGCGCTTGCAGGCGCCGGCACGCGCCCTTGTGGCCCGCGCGCCAGGCCGCCTTCTGGCACGCCTCTGAGCAGTAGCGCGCGGTGTTGCAGCCGGAGCACTGCTGCAGCCGCAGGCCCGCCTCCGTCACGCCGGACAGGTCCTGGCACCTGCGCGTACATGACACGCCGTGAAGCAGCGCCTTTCTGGCATTGACTGGAGCTGTGCTGCAGGCGCTCATGCGGCCCGATGCAGCACGGGCGTACCCCAACCACCAGCAGCCCACAGGGCGCAGCGTGGGCGTCTGCAGGCGCATGTCCTCCAGGCTGGCCGGCGTCGGGGCCTCCGCCGCGATGTGCGGCGCGGTCTCGGCCTCGAAGCGCGTGACGGCGGCCGCGGCGGTGGCCAGCTGGGCGGTGGCCGGCCTCCCGTCCCTCGGCGCGCCAGGCACGGTGTCAGTCTGCGCGGGTGACACGCGCATGCAGGTGGAGCCGTAAGCGCGCATGCAGGTCGCGGGCCACCTGGCTGCATGTGGCTCAGACAGTGTCTCTCCACCAAGTGCTGAAGTGCCGACCTGCTCGGCCAGGCGCAACGCCGCATGCCGGCCCAGGCCCAGCCCCGCCTTGCAGCGCATTCAACTTGGCGCTCGCATGCGCCGAGCGGCAGCACGCTGCGGGTCAGCCGGAGCGCACATTGGCCATGGTGCTTATGAACCTCTCGACGGTGATGCCCAGGCGGTCCAGCAGCGGGTGGGCCTGGCGCAGCGCGCGCGGCGTCAGCGCGGCCGCGCGTCCCTGCTAGGAGCTCGGGCAGTGACGGTACAGGATGTCGATCACTGTTCCTAGCTCCAGAGCTAGGAAACGCCAGCAAGTGCGCCGCTGCAGCACCTCGCGGGGACGCTCTTTTTTAGGATACAGCTCGGTACACCCGGAGCCTGTGCCCTTCAAAGCACTGCCCGCGATACCGCACACCTCCGGCACGTGCCGCCCCAGGTTGAACAGCATCCCCGTCAGCGCGTCCAGCGCCGCCGCCGCAGCGCGCCCGCGCTCCGATGCCGCGTGCGCGCCCACGTAGCGCTGCGCCAGGCGCACCGCCGCGCCCAGCGCGCCGGCGCGCACGACCGCCGCGGCCAGCGCGCGGGACAGCCCCATGCGCGCAACCCCCACGATACTTCGCGCGACATAATGGCCCGTGTGCTGTGCCCAGACGGATGACGCGTTGCCTTGGCCGCCCTGGCCGGCCGCTCGGCCGCCTGCAGCATGGCCGCCTGGCAGGGCCACGCCTGCGCGCGGCGCGCCGCACTGCATGACACGGGCGGGGGCCCTGCATGCGCGCACATGCTGACATGCTGGCGTGCTCCAGAAGTCTGCAGGCGGATGCAGGCGGGCATGTGGGCGCGCGTGGAGCGTCTTGCGCTTAGGTGCGCGCGCGCGTTAGGTGCGCGCACGCGCACCCTGCACCTGCTGCTCATGACAGCGCACCCGCTTGGCACTGCAGCATGCCGCAGTCCCCCAGTCTGTCGAGCGCGGGCGGGTGCGCCAGGGGAGGCGCGCACAGAGCTCCGCCAGCCTGCGCAGCGCGGCGACGACGAAGGCTGGCAGGCCCGGGGCCGCCGCCACCAGCGCCGTGCACTCCGCCGGGCCCCTGTCGGCCACCAGCAGGCCCAGGTCGCTCTGCGCGCGCGATCAGCAGAAGCACCCCGTTATACCCTGCCACACCCTTGATACGCCACGTCCGCAGCGGCGCGCACGGCTCGGCCGCCGCCTGAGCGGCCGGGCTGTGGGCTGCGGCGCGCGCACCAGCATGTTGGCGAGGAAGATTGACGCGTGGTTGCCGTAGGCGCTGTGCGGCGCGGGCACGAGGTGCGGCAGGTCCAGGCCGCGCACGCGCTCAGGCGGCAGCAGCAAGAGCGGCAGCAGCTGCGCCGCCGCGTGCGGCAGCAGCGCCTCCGGCAGCGTCTGCCCGAGCGTCCGGGGGCTCACCGCATTCTCGATGGTCGCGAGCCGCAGCAGGCTGGGCGCCCAGCCGTACAACGCGTCCTGCCAGCCCGCCGCGACGGGGGTCACAGGCAGGCGCGCCGACGCCCGCATGACAGCACGCCCTCCGAACGCGTGCGCGGCGATGCGCCGCTGCGGCGCGGCCGCCGGCGTGCTGCAGGCGCCGGCGCGGCGCACCCGGAGCCCCGACCCCAGCGCGAAGCCCGGCTCGTCCGCCCTCGCGAGCAGCTTTGCGAGCGTAGAGAGCAGCGCCCTGGCGGCCGGCGCGGCCGCCTCCGCGGAGCCCGCCGCCATGAAGCCCATCGACAGCAGCACATCCACCGCGTGCCCCACCATCTGCGCGCTGGCGGCTGCATGAAGGGCGGGGCAGCAGGCCACAGGTCACGGTAGAGAGTCCCCACTGGTCTAGGTTGGGGCGCCCTCTCTCACGTTGCCGCCGTGCCGGAGTGCAGCGGCTACGCAGCCGGGAGGGCGCAGCGCCACGGCACAGCCTGCAGCGCGCATGGGCAAGGCAAGACCTGTGAGCGCACCATGAACACGTACTGGAAAACATTATCCCGCTGGGCGTGCGCCAGAGCGTCCGGCGCGCGCCTCAGGCCCGCCTCCATAGCCGCTAATGCGAGCGGCATCAGGGCGTCGCGCCGCTTGGCGTCGTCGGGGGAAACGTCCTCCTGCGCAGCGCCGGCCTGCTGGGCGAGCGCCGCGCGTGTGGCTTGCAAGAACAGGTCCCGGCGCAGCTGCCCGCCACAGGACAGCGCGCCTCCTCCGACAATGCGCAGGCCCCGCGCTGCAGCCAGGTGCGCCCTGCGAGGTCCTGCAGCCATGTCGGCGGCGGGGGGCGCGCGCCACGCGCGCGCGCGCGCGGCGGCGCGGGCGCCGGCCGCGGGCGCACCAGGAGCGACCAGGGCACCGCGCAGCGCATGAGCTCCTCGCACGCGTGCTGGAGCCTGTGCGTGTCGGTAGTGGCTAGCGACGCGCTGACGCGCGCGCCCGCCCCGCCCGCGCACTGCGCCATGCGGCTGCAGAGTGAGTCACTTACGACTAGTGACTGTCCGGTTGCAGTCTCGACGCATGCGCCTGCCGGCAGGGCTCAGCACAGGCTCTCCAGTCCCGACGCGTGCAGCTGGCGACAGGGTCCGACACAGGCTGTCGACTGCCAGGCAACCACCACAACCGGGCTGCAGGTGACTTTAGGCGTCACAGGGGCATCGCGCTGGTACCAGCCAGGTTGCAGCCAATGAGTCCAGGCACACAGGTGCGGCAATGCACACACCGCCACATGGCACGCTGCACAGGGCACGCAGCGACGACTGCGCTGCCCTGTCCGGGCATGCGACGGCGGCGCGGCGCGAAAGCTGGCGGCCAGCAGAGACGCGCTCGACTGCGTCCATTCCGCATGCTGCCTACGAGAGGAGGGCCGCGTGGGAGCAGAGCGCCGCGCGCGCGCGCGCACCAGGTCACCGAGGCCCTCCGCGGCCCACTGCAGCACCTCGTACATGCGCCGCATGCAGCGCAGCCGCTCCCGCGCGGGCATGCGCTTGCCCAGCGCCGGAATTTCCAGCATGCCGCCGAGCGCGGCGCTGCACTGGCACGCGAGATGGTCCGGCACCCGCTGCCCGCCTGCGGCCCGCCGAGCGGGTGGGCGGCGCGCAGGGCCGCGGGCCGCCCTGGCGCTGCGCCAGCGCATGCACGTGTCCCCCTTTGGGCAACCGGTCGGGGCGCGCCGCAGAGCTGGCGCGCCTGGGGCTGCGTGCTGGTGGGCACACCGACCGAGCGACAGCCAGGCACGCCGGCAGCTTCCCCGGCCGCAGGCCGCGCAGCCGCTCACCAGGCAATGCGCCGGTGCGGCGCCAACGCTGGCCAGCCAGGCAGCCCGCCCGACAGCACCGGCGCGGGAGCGCAGGGCACGGCAGGGCGAGCGGGGGCATCGGGCGGGGCGGGCGCGCCGCGCACCGCCCTTCCACAGCTGCAGCGTGCGCAGCAGCAGCGGGGTCACGCGGTCGACCAGCAGGGCATGCAGCCGCCGCTCCACCTGGTAGGGGAGCGCGTCCCCGCCGGGCTCCTGCAGCATGGCGTACGCCCGGGTCGCCAGCTCGGTGCTGTACATTGCCGAGCTGGCGGCGTACAGGAGCGCCGCTCGGTCGCCTGCGGGGCCGGGAGCCAGGCTGGCCGGCGCACGGGGGCGCCCGCATGACTGCATGGCGCCGCGCAGAGCCTGAAGTTCTGACCGGCATGCATGGTGTCACGACTGCCCCGCTGTCTCAAAGATGGGCTCAGTGAGATTGTATTCTCCGTGACATGAGGAACTCCCAATAACAGACGGTGAGACCCTATGCACATCACAAGGCTCCTTGTTTGGTGTGCGAGCAGCCTTCTTTCCCCTTGCTGGGCCAAGAGGGCCAAGAGGGCCAAGCGGGTGTGCCGCCGCTCGGCCGCCCCGCGGGCGCACCGGCCACGGCCACGCACGGCTGCAGGACAAGGACCAGCAGGTCGCCGCTGCCGGCGCTGCAGAAGGCCTTCAGAAAGGCGACGTGCGGCCCGGCGTGCGGCCCGGTGCCGGCCGCGTGCAGCCCGTCGTACAGCCGTGCGGTGCTGAGCAAGAGCTGCAGCGGACGGGGGTCAGGCCCGCCGGCGCCAGCGGCAGGGGCGCGCGGCTGCAGGGGCGCGCGGCGCCGCGCACCTTGAAGGGCGCGTCGCCGCACTCTCTGAGGGCGGCCGAGCCGCGCGTGAACTCGCGCACGGGCGGGGCCGGCGAGACGCTGGCCAGCCACACAAACACCCGCGCGAGGCCGGGGTGGTACTGCGCCAGGACGGCGGTCGTTGTCGCCTCGCCCCAGGCCCGGGACTCGTCCGCCTCGCACCAGCGCCCGACCGCCTGCGCGGCGCGCGGCCTGCAGTGGGGGCGGCGCCGTGCCGCCGCGGCCGGGCGCGGGCCGCGCGGGCGGCGGGCGCACCGTCTGCAGCAAGGCCGCGCAGTAGTACAGTATGTCGGTCGCCCAGGAGTTGTTCACAGCGTCGGGACGGCTGGCCACCAGCGCAGCCCACGACGTGGCCAGGCCCGCGGCGAGGCCGTACAGGTCCAGGGCCGCATACCTGCGGGGGCGCGCGAGCTGGACCAGGGCGGCGGCCAGTGCGGGAGAGCCGGGCAGCCTGGCCTGCACCGAGCCGCAGAGAGAAGCGTGTGCGCGCGTGGCCTCACTTTCTGGCAGCTTCGCGGACGGCCGTGTCGCGGCCGCGGCCCTCGGCCACGTAGAAGGGGCAAGTCACAAACATGCACAGCGTCAGCATCAGCATGACCGCCGTGCTGAACAGCGCGTGCTCTGCTCTTTCATCTCCCACGTCTCCCACAAACTCGCGCGTACAGAGCAGCTCGTGCCATGCGATGCGCCTGTCGAGCCCCACTGTTAGAAGTTGCTGGGGTGCCGTGACAGTTGCCTGCTTGTGCCCGCGTGTCTGCCCGTGACTGGGGTGAAGCAGGCGAGAAATCATGGAGCGCGCACCTGCAGACGCCCGCCATTATCATAGTCGCTGCAAAAGTGTCCTCATAAATGAGCCGGGCTTCTCGCAGCGTGAGGTCTTTTTCTATGTAGTCCTCGTGCAAGATCTCAGGCATGATGAGCATGGACAGCTGCATTGAGTTGTTGGGATCCATGATGTCTGCCAGGTGCAGGGGGCCTGTGGCAGCGGCTGCCAGCGCTGGGGCTCCTGCCTCAAGCGCCCTGACTTGCAGAGCAGCCCTGGCGGGCAGGCTTGCCAGGTCGCGCATAGTTCACAGCCACAGGCTTGGAGTGGGCGCCTTACAATACAGCTTGCACCTCAAAATAGCCGAGTAGTGTGGGGACTAGCAACGTTGGGCAGAATGATGGCTGCTTCTGCTGGGCAACTTTGCTTCGCTTTCCATAGAGGTCGAAAGCTTACGAGATTATATCTGTGTTGCACATGCAGTGCTATGTGAAACGCTTTGACTCGCGCCGCCGGCCTGGCTGATTGGTATGCCAATGCGCCCGCTCTCACACTGAGATACAGCCGTATCTTAATTTGAGCTGCAGCTTGACCAATCCTCCCGGTTGATAAAATTAAGTGTTAATTTTAAAGTAGCACTGACATGCATGCATGCAGTGTCTGTAAGTATCAGCAAATGGAGCTGTTCACAGACGCCTGACGCTTCCGCCAATCGCGGAGTCTATTTGCACGTTGCCGTGTCTCCTGCAGCGCCCAACAGGGACCGCCCGCCTGCAGGGTTGCATGCCTGGTTGATGACACTGCTGCGCAGGCATGCTGATGCCTGTCCCGCCTATCATGTCATCATGACACAGCTGGCTGAGGGGGACCTGTTCCAGAAGTCAGGCGACAACCGTACCTACATACGCATGCACACACGCAGCACAATCAGCAAGTCACGGGCACCTATCTGGCGAGTATTGCATTGCCGGCATGGCGGAGCGTGAATAGCTCCGCGAGGCGCGGCTGCTTGACAAAGGGGTCTGGCAGGACCCATCTAGGACGACGACCGCGGCAAGCCACACCAAAACCTTTCCAAACTTAAAAGATTACGAGCAGGGCAACCTCGGCAGATGCCGGCGCAGCACAGCTGTGCAGGATGCGCAGCTTCACTGCAGACTCTCCTGTGTAATCACGGCGCGCTCGGGGCAGGAAAGCTGGGCTCGGAACAGAAGCGCGGAGTGTGGGCCGGAGCAAAAAGTGTAGGCGGGCAGGGCGCATGTGAGCACGCATGCAGCGTCCGGCGCGCCGCCAAGGACACCTGTCAGAGCATGCGCCCGATGCCCCGAGGCGCGCAGGCGGCGCCGCGCATACATGCTCCACATGCATCCCAGCAGCTGCGGGAGCCCAGACTGCCAACCTGGCATCCCGAGGCCCCTCCGGCCTGGCCGGCGCCGGAGCATGCCCTTGCGCGCCCCCACAACCCAGCAAGCCAGCGGGCGCGAGACAGGCACGCGCCGCCGATCAGAGCGTGCGGCCGGCGTCCAGCGCGCCGGCGGCCATCGCCGCGCGCAGCCGCGCCAGGATTTCCTGCACGAACTCGTGCGCGTGCCAGCGGTTGGCGTCGGGCGTGGCCATAAAGTCGTCGCCGTGCATGTCGAAGAAGTCGAGGATCTGCAGCGCGGCGCCGCCGCCGCCGCGGCCGGCGCCGGTGCGCAGCGCGAACGTGTTTATCGCGCGCACCGTGCCGTCGCCGCCCTGCGGCGCGGCGGCGGGCGCGGTCAGAAGCGGGGCAGGCCCCTGTGGCGCGGCGGGCCGGCGCAGCGCCGGAGCCGCTGCGTGGCCCTCTGCGCATGGACAGCGCACTGTGCGAGGTGCTGGCCAAGCGTGCAGCGCATCATGCCAGCGTGCGCCTGAAGGCAACCCAAGAACCTACAGGTACCATCCCGGGGACAGCGGCGCGCTCGCAAGGGCAGGCGTGCCACTGCAGGCAGCTGCTCGCAATGCAGGCGCGCTGGAAGTTTGGGAAAGGTATGCTACAGGTGTGTGCACGGCCACTCCGGCCAGCAGTGCTCGCCGACGTGATGCAGCTGTGCATGCAGGCCGGGTGGCGCCTGAGCCGCACCGGCGGCCGCGAGTCGTCCAGGATGGACTTGCTGACAAACAGGCGCCGCGCGGGGTCGGCGATGTTGGCGACCAGGAAAGTGCGCGGCCGCTGCGGCGGCTGCAGGGGCGCCCGCGCGTACGCCACGTCCTCCCTGGCACAGCAGGGACGCATGGACATTGTTGCCAAGTGTGAAGGGTAGGGTCAGGGTTAACTGGCATACGCCACGTCCTCCCTGGCGCAGCAGGGCCGCGTGGACACGTTGCTGCCTAGCAAAAGCGTGCGAAAAGGGCAAGCACTTCGCGATTGCTGTAATTTACGGTACCCCGTATCTGCATATGTGAAACACGTGTGAAGAGCGCACGTCTGCGGACGACCGGCACGCGTTGCCGCCGCAGTCACTGGTGCAACCGCCGCACAGGCCGCCGTAGCACCAGCGGGTGTTGGAGGGAGGCGCAGAGGCATGCAGCGCTGCGACCTCGCTGGTTCACCCCACGCAATAGCTCGCGCAGAGCGGGCAGGCGCCGGGCGCTGCGCGCAGGCGCACCGCTCGCTCCACTGCCGCAGCGGCTTGTCGTCGTGGTTGTTGCAGGCCGGGTCGATCACCTTGTAGCCGGCCACGCTGGTGAAGAAGGCGAAGAGCGGGTCTGGCTCCGCCGGGACCTCGGCGTCCGCGCGGATCATGACCAGCTGCCGCGCGCACAGGCGCCCGTCACGCGCCTGGCTGCCCGAGGGGCGGAGCGGAGCCGCCGCACCATGTGCGCTGTCTACATGCTAGACATGGCATGTAAATGAAGACTTCTGGAGCAGTCTCAGCGTTGCTTGCTGCAAGGAGGCCACAGCTAAAGCACGCACGATATGCCTGCGTTGGACAATGGCCTGCTTTGCAAGCTGAGGCAATTCCGACCGCACCTCTGTACCGGGCACGGGCATGGTGTACACCTTCACGTCCTTGTCGTCCGCCTCCAGGTGCCAGTGGCTCAGGCTGCAGTCGAACAGCTTCTGCGCCTCGCCATACGTGCGCTCCGCAAAGCCTTCTATCTGGTCCACATGCTCCTCGCAGAGGTTGAACCACGCCAGGTCCGCCGTCAGCTTGCCGCCGTCCGCCATCACGCTGATGTGTGCGTGCTCAAGCGCTGCAGCGGACCAATCCTCTGCCACTCGTGCGACCATGCAAGCTGCATTGCCCGACCCTCTGCGCACGAGGCAGGGTCAGGGTGGCACAGTCTCCTGCACCGACTACTTGGGCAACAAGGCTGCCACGGGGCGCGTAGCTCGAGCGCCGGTGTGACGTTGACTGCCGAGCAGGCGCTACCCAAACGCGGCATCGGAGCACGGGGCTGTTTGCGCAGGGCAGCCTGGGGCGGGGCGCTCATTGCTGCATCGGGCTGCGCCCCTGCGCCACTGGGCAGCGGGTACTGTGCCTGCAACACAGCAACACAGCGGTCGCGGGTCGTTGAGATGGAGGACCTCGCTTTCCCTGGGCCCCGCAGACTGGAAGCCGCCCTGCTCGCCAGCAGCGGCGCGGCGCCTTGGCCGGCGCACCTGCAGGCGCGTGCCCCGCCTGCACCCGCTCAGCCTGATCTAGCTCCCGCTGGCCTTGTGCCCACGTGACACTTAGCACTCCCCAAGTCCAGCCCCAATCGCCTCCAGCCCCCCCGGCAGTGAGGGTGGCAGGGCGGCCGTCCAGTCCGCACCTGCGAGCAGTTGGGGCGCCCGCCTCCCTGACACTGGTCTGATCCCACGAGCACACGGCCTCGCCAGCGCAACCCTGCAGCACACCGCAGGGCCATGCCCCCTGCGGAGCCGCGCGCGCGCAGGGCCGAGCAGCGCCGCCAGCGAGGCTGGCTGCGCTGACAGCGAGCGCGCGGCGCGCAGGGCGCCGCCGGGGCGGCCCATGCGCGCGCTGAGAGCCCCGCGCTGCGCGAGCTGCGCGGCGCGCTCGCCGCGCTGCACCGCCAGCGCTGCCAGCTGCAGCGCGAGGTGCAGGCGCTTGCTGGCGAGGCGGCGCCCGCCGGCGCGGCTGCGGCGCCGGGCGCCGGCGTGGCGGCGGAGGCCCTGGCGTCGCCGCGCCGGCGCTGCGCGCCGCTGCCGCCGGGCGTGGCGGCGCTGCGCGCGGCCGCGCTGGCCAGCTTGCAGGGCGAGCTGCTGGCGGCCTGCGCCGCGCTCGCGGCCGACCTGGATGCCCCGCGTGCGCTCGCAAGTGCGTGGCAAGTCCCACCTTATGTAGCATCCCGCTGGGCCCTGCGGGGTGTGCTGCTTGTCAACCCATGCGACATGATACGGCGCAAGCGCGACACGACAGTGTGCAGTGGCTGGCTGTGAGGCGGGCTGCAGGCGCATGCGCCTGAGAAGCGCACCTCTCGCCTGTCTGCCTCCACGTGACCTGTACCCAATCAGCTCTGTCTCTAAGCACTATGCATCAGGCGCGCATTAGCTCACCCCGCTACACCCGTATTCCTGGGCACGCAGGCGGCGGAGAGCCGGGCGGCGCGGCGGGCGCCTGGAGCAGCCCCGGCAGCGGACGCAGCGCGCCCTGGGCGCGCCGGGGCCTGCTGGGCGCGAGCGGTGACGCGCGCGCGCGCTCGCCGCTCGCGGCGCTGTTCAGCCTGGGGCCGCCGGACGCGGCCGCGGCGGCGGCGGGGGGCGAGCGCGGCGAGCGCGGCGCGGAGCCGCCGCAGGGCGCGGACCTGGCTGCCGCGCTGGCGGGCCTGCGCAAGCGCGACGCGGCGCTGGCGGCGCATGTGGGCGCGCTGGCCGCGCGCGTGGAGGCCGCCGCGGCAGAAGCAGGGGACGGGCGAGCGCTGCTGCCAGCGCGCGCCGCTGCGGCAGCGCCGGCCGCAGACGACGGTACGGACGCAAGCGGGCTGGAGGCCGAAGATGTGGCGGCGGGCGCAGGCGCGGCTTTCCGCAAGCGATGCGCTGGGCGGGAGCCAGGCCCGCGCACGCCGGCGTGGGCGGGCAGCGAGGGTGCTGGGGACCCCGGGGACCCGCCGGGCGCCCCCCGCAAGGCCCGCCGCCCGCAGCGCGCGTGGCGCGCCGGCGGCCTGGCCCCGCGGCGCCTGGACTTTGAGCCTCGCATGGCCGCTCCGCATGCCGGGCGCTGGGCCGCGCAGCAGCGGTGACGGGCGCCGTGGCTGGGCCCGGGTTTTGCGGGGCGCGCGCGGCGCTGCGGCGCTGCTGTGAAGATGCCCATGGTGCGGCTCGACAGACATTGTGCTGCGCCTGGCAGCTAATGCATGGATGGCACATGCCCGCCAATTTTGGTCGCAAGCGGCGTGAGAGCAACGCATCTGTCTGCAAGTGGCGGTGCTCGCCACCCCGGCCTGTATTCTGCGCTGAGCGAAGTTGAGCGCCATGCCTCTGACAGGTAATTTTAGAGCCTTGGCAAGGTGGGGGCGTGCAACTGACCTCATTTGGCCGGCCTGGGTCTGTTGCCTGTTAAGAAGGATGCATGGCCGGCGCTGTGTCAGGGGGTGCTCTGCAGGCACCCCTGCCAGCTGCACAGGCCGATGCGAGTTTGTGCGTGCATGCGTTCCTTGCGGTGGTGCTGTGCTCACCCGCATGCGGGTCGTCTGTCTCTGTCGTGCTTGGCCCGGGCCCCTGTGCGCCTGCCAGCGGCACAGGCCTGCGGCCGTGTCCCAGGACTCTGCAAGCGCTTGCCTGAATGATGGCTGCCCCGCACAGGGGGGAACGATTGACCCTTTGCATGTGAAGTGGGCATGCGTGGTGCGAGAAGGCATGCGTGGGGCGTAAAGCCAATTGTGTCATGCTGGTGTTGCTTTCTGAATGGTGCAGGGCATTTGATGCTCCATATCAGGCGCCACACTTCACTCTACAAACACAGGTACTTCGGCAGAGCTATGGGGTTGCTTGTTGACAGCAAAGAGCTCCGTCGCGGCGCATGGGGAAGCTGGACAGGCCGCAAGCAGCGAAAGCAGTCAACAGCGCATGCAACGCCATGCTTGCAGCCAAAGCAGAATCAGATCAGGCACTGTACCAAACTAGGCCCTACCCTAGCCCCTGCACCTCAGTGCCCTGCCGAGCAAGGCTCCAGGCAGAGCAGACACAGCGTATCACGCCACAGCCGGCCATCACTGCAACGGGGGCAAAAACCCTGGCTCCGCCCACCCTGGCAGCGGGCAATTGAAGGCCCAGTCCGCGCATGCGTAGCGCCGCGCGTGCAGCCACAGCGGGCGCGGCGGCACCGGGTAGCCCTCGAGCGCAACGCTTGGGCAGTGCGGGCACATCGGGTCGCACGCTGCCCGCTCCAGCTCCGGGAGCAGCCGCCCGGGCTGAGCTGCGGGGCCGGCCGGCGCGTCGCGCGCCGCCCGAGTGCCCTCTAGGTGCGGACCCTCAGGGTCAGGGTCGGCTCCGAGGTCAGGGTTGCCGCTGGCCGCGCCCTGGCCGGCGCTCAGGTGCGCGCGCTGCTCGCGCACCTGGTCCTCAGCGGCGAGGGCCGCCGCCGCCGCAGCCGAGGCCGCGCCGTTGTGCACACCCCGCTCGTTGGCTCGTGCGCCTGCCGGCGCGCCGGCCCGGTCGCTGGCGCGGTTCTCGCCGCCCACCCAGGCCGCCTGCGCGAGCACCGCTGCCAGCGCGCTCTCCGCCGACGGCCCGGCCGGCCGCCGCGCGCCCAGGCCAGGCTCCGGGGCGGCGCCGCCGCCGGCCGGCCGTTCGGCCGCCGCGGCGTCAGACTTATCGCACCCGGCGCCCGACGGGGCCGCCGCCGCAGACGCCGCACGATTGCCGCCGTCGGCCCGCGCTGCGCCGCCCGCTGCCGCGCCAACCGCACTGCCGCAGGCGCCGCGCGGCGCTGCGGCCGGCGCCCCTGGCGCTGCCGCGGCGCGGTCGCCCGGGCCGGCGGCGCCGCCCGCTGCTGCGCAGCCGCTCTCACCGAGGCCGGGGGGTACGCCGTGGCCGGCGCCGACGCCGAGGCCGGCGCTCGTGGGCTCGGCGTCGCCCGCGAGCCAGGAGCGGTGGCGGTCGGGCCCGGGGAAGGGCCCGCCGTACTGCACGTCGTTGGCGATGGGGTGCCCCAGCGCCTGCAGGTGCACGCGCAGCTGGTGCGTGCGGCCCGTGCGCGGCCTGCGGCCCCGCGCCACCAGAAGTCAATCGCGCTGGGTCTACACGCAACACGCGCGCGGCCGGACTGGGCCGCGGCGTGTGATGCTGATGCCTGCTTGATGCGCTTGGTAAAGAGAGCACGACAGGCGGGCGGCCGCTGCAGCGCAGGCACCCAACCGTTCGTCCGCACCATTGCCCATGCTTGGGCTGGAGTCGCCAGTCAGCAGCTCTCCGTCACGGGCAGGCCATGAATGCGCGTACCCCCACAGGGCGCAAGCAGGCTCACTTTGACGCACGCAGCGCACCAAAGCCCTGTGGGGGCTCGATGGATAAGCGATTAGCGCGCCTGCACTCCACCACGCTGGTGCGCCCGTCCGGCGCGACCGCCAGGCGCCGGAAGGCTGACAGCGCGGGTTTGGCGGCGGCGGCCGGATCAAAGCCGGCCGCCTCGGCGGCCGCCGCGGCCGCCATGCGCACCGCGACGGCCGCGTGCGCGGCCGCGCGCCGGTCCGCGGCCGCAGCGCTGCGCGCGGCGCGCTCGCTCTTCCGCTGCATGCGCGCAGCCGCCAGGTCCCCCCGCGCATCCCCCCGCAGGCCCCACAGCGCGCCCTCGTTTCGGCTGTCTCGCACGGCCTCATCAGCGCCCGCATTCCCAGCGTCGGCGGCGCTCGCCGGGCCTGCAGGATTCCTCAGGTCCGCGGCACGGCCCGCGCATGCCCCGCCTGCAACGCCCCCGCGCACTGCGGCCTCGCCGAGCTGGCAGGCGCAGCGCCGGCCCATGCCGCCGCCGACCGCGTCGCAGCAGCCCCCGCTGGCGGGAGGCAGCCCGGCCTTGCAGGATGCGCACTGGCCGTGCCGCTCGTGCAAGGCCGAGGGCTGCGCCGCGCGCGCGTCGCCGCTCGCGGCCCGCCCTTTGGCGCCGCCGTCGCCGCCGCCGCCGTCGCGCGCTGGCGCAGGGCCGCCGACGCGCGGGCCGGCCGGCACGGCAGTGACGTGGTTGGTGCGCGGGTTCCACGCGAGCGCAAGGTCGAGGCGCACGGGCTCTGCCGGGAAGACGCCGAGCACGCGCGCGACATACACCTTCTCCACGTCCCCGGCCTGCCGCGGCCGGGCCGCCCGTGTCCCCCGGCTGCGGTTGGATGCCCGCGCACAGACCTCGTTGACAGGCAGCTGCGCGGCAGCTCGCCGCTCGCCCCGCCTCACTTGCCCTGGCACGACGCGTGGCACGTCTGCAGCGCGGAACGGGCATGTGCCCAGCAAGCGAGGCGGTCCAGCACAGGCATGCCGCATCCGTCCGCGCAGGCACGCCTCGCATGACGCCGAGCGGCCAGGCCCCTGGAAAGAGACGACTACAGGGCCGCCGCGCGGGCCGCGCCGCGCGCCTGGATGCGCGCGTTGAGCGCATGCGCCGCGGGCGCCGAGCGCGCCAGCAGCAGCACGCCCGACACGCTGTTGTCCAGCCGGTGCACCGGGCGCAGCGGCCCGAGGCCCGGTGCCTCGGCCTGCAGCACGCCCGCGACGCTGTTCTTGCGGAACGGGCCCGACGCGTGCACGGGCAGGCTGGGCGGCTTGCCCACCGCCACCAGGTCATCCGTCACGCCCAGCACCTGCGCGACGGTCCAGGTTTGTGTTAGGTGACGTAACGGCGCCGGTAGCGCGGAGCGCTGCCCGCCCGGCGCCCTGCCTCCCTCCGCGGCATGCCAATGAGCTGGGGCGCTGACATGCCCAGCACCTGCACGGCGGCCGGCTTCTTGGTCAGTGGATGTGGCGGCGCCTGTGTCAGCGCCCCCATTCATGGCAGGCCGCGGAGGGGAGGCGGGGCGCCGGGCGGGCAGCGCTCCGCGACGCTGCTGGCCCGGCCGAACGCAGAGACCTGGAACAGCTAGACGCCGCGTTTGTACAGCTCGCGCTGTTGAGAACAAACGCCTTGAAGAGCGGAGCCTCCCGCCAACAGCGCCAGTCTAAAGTCACGCACTTTCCACGGCACCTGTGGGCATCCCGCGCGGCCCTGCTGGCCTGCGAGGCCGCCGCGAGGCGGGACTGCTGGGGGTGAGACGCACGGGGATGGGCAGGTCGAGCACAGGCGGCTCGTGGCGGTGCGTGTAGTGCCGGATGCGCAGGCCCTGGTGCAGCGGCTGCGAGGACGGCGCGCCCGGCGGCGCGCCCTCCAGGCGCAGGCGCCCGTCCGCGTACGCGGCCTCGTAGTACTCGCGCGGCTGCGCCGGAAACTCCTGCGCGGCGGGGCGGCCGTAGTCAAGCCTATCCTAGCCCGCGCCGTGGGGCGGGCGCGCGGTTGGGCGCGGCGCGGGCGGCGTGGCCGCCCGCCGGGCGCCGGGGCGCCCGGCGGCGCGGTCACCTGCGGCCCGGGCTGCGCCGGGCCGCTCGGCATGCGGTGTGAGGCTGTCAAGCCTTGCGAGTGGTGTGAGTGCTCGCTGTGCGGCCGGCCGGGCACGCAGCTCGGCGGGGAGCGGGCAGCCGCACGTGGTGCAGGACATCCACGGCGCTCCTGCCGGTCCAGCGGTCCTTGACGCTGCAGATGAAGTCGAAGTAGTACGGCCGCACCTGCGGCGGCGCACATGCGCCTGGGCTCCGAGGCAGGCGGCAGCTCACAGGCAAGTCGGCGACAGGCGCATTGTGCGCACCAGGCGGAGGCCGGCCGCCTTGACAAAGTCGGCCGCCTGCACGGGCGAGTCCGGCGTCTCGACCACCCGGTGCGGAGGCATGTGAGCGCTCAGGGCGCGCCAGGCCGCATTGCGCGCTGGTGCTGCCTGGCGGGTAATGATGGCCAAGTGGCGCAGGCAGGCAGCGCAGGTAGAACTGAGCCGTCCCTCTGGACTCTTTCCATTTCATGTTGACATCATGCATGGGGGCCGGGGACACCTACCTGGAGTGTTGCTCCAGGTTGCCGCTCGGCCAGTCTGCACATCGCTCCAGCCTCGCAGCCCCGTCCCAGAGGGCCCCGCTCAGCGCTCCGCGGGCAGCCGCAGAGCAGGGCGCAGGCGGCACAGCCTGAGATGTCCGGCTCTGCGCGTGAGGCTGGCGCCGCCAACTGCAGTGCAAAAGACTATGTGAGTGGTTGGCCTTGCATATATGTTGAGCTTAAGACGCAATGCTGGCGCGTTACATTGCATGTAGCGCCTGCGCATGCACCAATGCGCACGTCATCAGCACGCCTGAGACACCAGGACCGCCCGCAGGTGCGCGCACTGCAGGCGAGCGGGGGAGGCGACGCGCTGAGGCGCGCCGCGGCGGCGGCGGAGGCCGCGCTGCTCGCCCGCTCCGGCGCGTTCAAGGCCGACGAGCGCGAGGCGCTGCGCGGCGCGCTGCACGGCGCGCTGCTGCAGAACGTAGCCGCCGGGCTGCGCGCGGCGCAGGAGCGGGGGACGCCGGCGACGGCGGCAGGCGTGGGGTATGGCGATCCCGCGCGCGCGGCCGAGCGCGCGGCCGCGAGCTGCCTCGTCGAGCTGGCGACAGCCAGCTTCCCGCCGGCCTTCAAGGTGCTCCGGGGCCTCCCAGCAGCCCTATGGCTACAGGCCCGTCGCCCGCCTGTCGCACGAGCGGCCGTCGGGCTCGCCACACTGACTTGAAGGCGGTGAGCAGCAGCATATTTGCCGGGTGACAAGCTATGAGTGCGCCTAGCCAGCCCCCGCCGAGAGCTGTCGTCCCACGTCTCGGCCAGCGTGTGCCGATGGGGCGTGTTCGCGGCGCGCGAGCGCACCGGCGGAGGCCGCGCCGCCGGGCCCTGTGAGGGTTTCACCCGCACCGCGCGCGCCGCCAGGGCGTGCACACGGAGCGCGAGCGCCTGGCGGAGGCGCTGCCGGGCTTTGTGGCCGAGCTGGGCCGCCCGGCGAGCGCAGCGGCGCGCCACGGCCTGGGCGCAGCCGTGTCCGGCTTTGTCGCGCTGGCGCAGCAGCACCGGCGCGCCCCGCACTCCTGATGTAAACCTAGGTTTCTGAAGTTGGTACAAAGCAGGCCCACAGCCTGTGTGAACTGGATGTCTTCTTTCTGTGGCCTCACCCTGCTGCGGGTTGCCGAATCCCGGCACATGCAGTGCCGGTGCTGCGCAGAAAGCTTTACAGCTGCAGTCGCACTTTGTTGTAAATTTGCACGATGTGCTAGGTATTGTACGAAGAGCACCACGCCGCGCGTTGTCGGCGCGCAGGGAGCTGCTGCAGCCGAGCGACATCGCCGCGTTTGAGGCCTTCCTCTGCGCGCAGCTGACCCCCGGCGGCGGCGGGGGCGCCGCCGTGCTGTCGCCCGCGCATGCGCTGGCGGTCGCGCACGCGTGGCTGCGCGCGATGCGGGCCGCGGGCGGCCCTGGCGCCGCGGCAGAGGAGCGGGGCGCGCCGCGGCTGGCGGAAGCTGCCTCGGCAGCCTGCCTGACGGTGCTCAAAGAGGTTGCCGTCGAGACGGGCGGCGGCGCGGGGCTTGGGCTGGTGCCGGCAGCTGGCGCTGTGCGCGCGCCAGCGCCTGGCGCGGGCGCTAGACTTAAGCCGGGCTCGGAGCCCAAGCCGGCGCTGGGCACGCCGCTGCCCGGCGCCGCGGCTTCGGCGGCGGCCGCACCTGCGCTCAGGCCGGGGCTAGAAGCGGCGGCCGGGGCGGCGGCGCGGCTGCTGCAGCTCCTGTGCGAGGCGGCGCCGGGCCAGGCGGCCAGGGCGGCGCCCGCTGCGTGGGCCGCGTTCTGGGCCATTGCCTCGTGCGCCCCCGCCTGCAGGCGCCCATGCACACCGTCGCCTGTTGGGGCTAGGGTTCACTGTCGCCTGTTGAGGCTAATAGTCTTGGATTAACGGCATATAGCGCATGCTGCACACTGCTCGCATCTTCCAAAGTGAGCACCTGGCTGTCCTGCATCTGCATGTAGCCCGCCAAGCGCCCCGCGCCTCGCCGGCCAGGTGGCCGGGGCAGCACGCGCGGCTGCAGCTGGCGCTGCTGCCGCTGCTCATCCACCCGGCGGCCGAGCCAGACGCCGGCCCAGACAGGCCGCGCAGCGCGGCTGGCGCGGCGGGCGGCGGCGCCGCCGGCGCGCGCAGTGCCGGACCCTACCCCGCCCCGCCCCAGACTCTGACCAGCCCCGCGGCGCGCGGCGCGTACTGTGCGGCCGCGGCGGCGCTCGGGAGCGGCCTGGCGCGGGAGTGGGCGTGCGCGGACACGGCCCTGGCGGCCGCGCGCGCGCTCGGCGCGCTGGCGGACGCGGGGTCGGGGCCGCGCGCGCTGGACCCCGACCCCGCCCAGGCCTGGCGCGCCGCGGCCGCGCCCGGCGTGCGCGCGGCGCTGCAGCAGCACTGGCCGCTGTGGCTGCGCGCCGCCGCGTGGCACCCGCACGCGGCCGCCGAAGCCGTGCTTGCGCTGCTGCCCCTGCTGGTGCGCGCGCCTGCCCGCACGGCTGGCGCCGCCCTCGCCGCCGCGTCTCCGGCCCAAGCCCGCGCCTGGCAGCTGGATACGCACATGCGTGCCTCCTGTCTAGAGCCGGCCTCAGTGAAGGTGGACCCCCATGTGCATGGCCAGGCAGCCATAACAGGCCCGTACGGCCGCACGAGCCCGGTCTGTGCGCTCCGCACCCAGCAGCTGCGAGCGCGGCGGCACGGCACTGCGCAGCGGCGACGGCATGAGCGGACATGGCACGGCACGGGCTGCAGCGAGCGCCCGATGCTGGGCTTCAAGCATTTTGCGGCTACCGCAGCAGCATGCACTGCAGCAGCCCGGCGCGGCGCGCAGGTGTCCAGGGCCACGCTCGCGCCGCTGCTCGGCCGGCTGCTGGACCTGCCTGCCCTGCTGCTCGCGCTGCAGGCGGCCGCGCCGCCGCTGCCTGCCTTCCCGTTCCGTGCGGCGGCCGCCGACGGCGCGGCGGGCCCCGGCGCCAAGCCCGCCGGCGGCGCCCATTCGGCTGGCGCGGCCGCCGCCGCGGCGTCCGGCCTCCAGGTGATCGCACAGCGTCTATGACAGCACCTCCCACGCACAAAGTAACTGTGTTCTATGCCTGCGGTTGTCCGTCTGACAGTACTTAGAGCCGAGGCAGCTAGCCCTGCATGCACACTCTGTGCCACACCATGGACGCCCAGGACTGTCTGCATGAGTAGCAGCCCAAGGCATCTGTGGCGCGGCCGCTGGGTCGCGGCCACTGCATTTTTGGGAGCTCGCCGTGCGGCAGCTTCTAACAGAAGGCGCTTCCAGGCGTGCCAGCAGCGGCGACCGGTTTGCACAGCTGGCAGCGTGACTGCACCAGGTGTCGCTGGCGGCGCTGGCGGCGCACTCGTGCCATGCTGCCGCCCCGCCGCCGGACATCGACTGGGGGACGCACGCGGCCGCGGCCGCCGCGGCCGCCGCGCTGGCCGCCGACGCGCCCGCGCCGCACCCCGCGCACTCCCCCAGGGGACCCGCCGCGCGCGCCGACGCGCTGTGTTGCGCGGCCGGGCCGGCGCTGCTGCGCGGCGCGCTTGCGGTGGTCGCGCGCGACGGCGGCTCACGCGAGGCGGCCGCCGCGCTGGCCGTGCTGCTGGCGCGGCGCGGCGCGCTGTGCCCGCTGCCCGGCTGGCGCGCCGAGGTGCGCATGGCCGGCGTGGGGTTGTCCTCCCCTGTGCTGAGGCATGACAGCCTGCACACCTGTTTTATGAAACACGTTTCTTTGGAGATGAACCAGACGGCATGGGGCTCCGCCTGCCTGCACAAGCATTCCAGTGCACTGCAGGAGCCAGTCGACCCCTGCAGCATCAAACTGCGACGCCTTCTGGGCTGAGGCTGCTCCTGCCGTCTGCGCGGATGGCCGCAGGTCCCGCAGCTCGGCTGCCCTCGCGCATCCTGCTGCCGCCGCTTGTCTTGCGCCGAGCCCCCTGCGGGCGCGGCCGGGCGCGCCCGCGCTGACCGCCGCGCGCTCGCACTGCGCAGGTTGGGGCTGCCACGCGCGAGTTCGCCGCCGCTGCAGCCGAGCGCCACCCGGTCGTCCTGCGGCTCCTGCGGCCCGCAGGCGAGCTCCAGCGCCTCTAGGGTAGGCAAGGGTAGGGTAGGGCCTCTGGGCCTCTGAGCCTGTGCCAGCCTGCATGGTCAAGCGGCTGCCGCCCTCAGCTCGCCATGCAACAGTAAGTCAGGGGTGCGTCATAGGCAGCCCACAGGTCATTCCCTGCCTACAGCTCGGGCGCAGCGCTCTGCCCATACCGGGGTCTTTGCCCCGGCTGCGAGCTCCCTGCTGGTGTTTCCATCACTGAGCATGTCATGGTGCCCCTGTCTGGACCCTGTCTACAGCCGCCGACTCTCTCTCTGCCGTGCACGCATCCAGCAGTAACCCAAGCTTACATTTGCACGCCTTTGTCGCAATCATGACCTTGAGCTGCAGCGTGACAGAGACGTCCTGCCTGGGCGGCGCGGGGGCCGAGACAGCGCACCCAAACCCGCCCTGCGCGCCCTTGTGGGCCTTCCGCCTCAGGCTCCTGAGCGGGCGCCGCCCGGCGGCAGTGGTGGAGGCCATGACCGCGGGCCGGGGGGACCCGGAGGCCGCGCAGCTCGCGGCCACGCTGGTGCGCCTGGCGGGCCGCCTGGCGGGGCGCACGCTGGACCTTGACGGGCGGGTGTCCGACGCCGCGCCCGCGCTGGCCGGCGGCCGCGGCCTGGCGGCGGCCGCGGCGGCCGCGGATGAGGCCGAGGCCGACGCGGCGGCGACGGCCGAGGTGCTGGAGGCGCTCGTGTACGAGTGGCTGGCTCAGGTGGGGAGCCCCTCACCCTGCCGCACCCTAGCCCTGCCGCAGGACCACGGGCCCTGGAGGCGCCCATTAGCACGCCTGGCTGGCGCAGGCAGGGCCGCAGGGCGACACGCGCTCGCATGTGAGTGGCTGGCCCCTGGGCGGCCCTCAGGGGCCTGGCACAGGATGGGGCTGGGACGGATGCTGCTCCGCGGCCGCGCGCAGTTATGCCAGTCGGTGTGCACGTGCACACCGCAAGGCAAACACCTATACGGCGAGAGCGCGGCGTAAACGGGGCACGCTCGCGCGTTCGATGCGCCTGCTCCCGGTCAATGGCGGGGCGTGCCGCGCGGCGCGCTGCGACATGCATAGCTCCGCACCTGGCACCAGACGCGCAGGCGGGCGTATGACTCATGCGGGACGGTCTACTCGCGGTGTGCGCACTCGGCCGGCTTCCTGCTGGTAGAGATCGCCTGGCATGCAGCATGCGCAGCGAGCGCTGCATGACTGTGTGTGAGCGCAGGCCGCAGGGCGCGCGCGGAATCACGGAGGCGCGGCACTGGCGCGCGGCCCTGCGCCCGCCGATGCCACCCCGCCAGCCGACGAGGACGGCGCGGACGCGCGCCTGGCGAGCATGGCGCTCACCGCGCTGCTGCGCGTGGCCGCCAGGTGCACTGCGTGTCAGTGTGTGTCCATGGGGTTTGCGTCTCCGCGGGTGCTTCCGTGCACTGCCTCTGCTGTGCACTGACGCCCCTGGACTGCACAGCGCTGGCAGCATGCATGCGCTCACCACCGCTCGGACTGCCGCGGCGCGGGCCGCCACCATGGGGACGCACGGGCGTGCAGGCACGCTGGGCTGACCGCGCGCGCGCGCCTGTGCCTGGCCAAGGTGGCCGCGGCGGCTGCAGCGCCCGCGGAGGTGCGCGGGCGCGCGCGCGAGGGCGCTGCGCTGCTCGGTGACGGCGCCGCGCGGCGCGCGCTGGCCGGCATCCGTGTGTAGGGCGTAGAACTGTGCGCGGCGCGCTCGGGTTCGACTAGACCAAGCATGGAGCTGGCAGTGTGCGTGTGGAGCTACATTCATGCGTGCGTGTGCTGGTGTGAGGGGTGCTATGTAGACATGCAGCTGCCTGGCGGCGTCCATGAGGGGAGTGACCGCCGGAGCAGGCCTGCTTTGCTAATGGACGCCAACACAGCATGCAGTGGCCTCAATGAAAATGCATGCGTTTTACATGATTTGACCTGTTTACAGCGTGCGGAGGCTTGTCACGTAAGTAGCACAAGGCATCAGCCGCTGCATCATCTGTGATGCTCATGATGGCCACCGGACTATTAGGACCAAGAAAGCCTGCAGGGACTCCTGCAACAGCAACCCCTGTCGGAAGCCCTAGCCACGAAAGCTAAGCGAAAGCTAGCCGCTGCGCCAAACATACGACTCCCGCGCAGCTGAGGTGCTCACCTGTCCGTGCAGTGCAGCAAGCGTGGGCGAGTGGGACACCTGACCAGGTGCCAAGCGCTAGCCTGCCTGGCTGAGACCTGAGGGGCTTGGCAGCATGGCTGGCCGCAACATGCTGCTGGCGGGCCTGGGCCTGCTGTGCCTGGCGTGCGCAGCCGCGCAGAACGGCAGGACGCCGGCGCCCAGCGACGAGCTGGCGCTGCGCCTGTTCTCGAACAGCATGGAGAACTTTGCGGTGCGCCCGCGTCGGCAATCTGCTCTGCACTTGTGGGCAGATCTGTGCCCAGGGACGTTGCTGCGAGCCATGGCCCCAAGTGCAGCCAGGGCAGTCCGGGGCTGAAAGGTCCCTGCAAGGGGCAGCATGCCGGCAGAGCAACCGCCCGGCGGCAGCGTGGGCTGTGGTGGCCTGCACTAGGCTGCACGCAGGGCAGCACGGGCAGAAGTTGACAGGGCTATAGATCTAGATGCCTGCTGTAGCTAGGGTGCTCCACGCGAGGCGGCGCCAGGAGCGCGCCGCGCGCACGCCGGCGTGCCTGCCTGTGCCTGCACGGCAGGCTGCGACGCCGGTAGGGCACTTGCGCAAGGCGCTGTGCGGCACAGCTGCGCAAGATCCCCCGGATACACGGGGCCATGCGGCGCGCTCGACGCTGCCGACCCCTTTGGGAAGCCTCTTGAAGCGCAGCAGCGCACGCGCAGTCGCAGGAGATACCTCGGCGCTGGAGATACTCCGTTCATATTGCATGGTGTGACACGGCCGCCGGCGCGCGCTGAGACGTGTGCGCGATGCGCAGTCGGTCTACCGCGGCCACAACATGACCGGCTGGAACCGCGACAGCCGCGCAATGTGCCCGTCCGACCAGGCGACCGCGGAGAACGGCGCGGCGTGCGACCCCAACAACAGCGCCTACGTGGACGCGTCCAGCCACTCATGGACGGGCGTGACATGCAACCGCGCGGGCAACGTGCGGCCCGCCTGTGCTGTGAACGCGCCTCCGGCAGCCACTGGCCTTGCCAACAGCCGGCGTGCTGCCTGAAGCCCGCTGTGCACCCTCCCACCAACACCCTGCCACGCCTGCGGCGCCTCTTCTGGCTGGGCTCGCCCTGTGACTAGCTTCGCAGGCTTGCGCTGCTTGCGGAGGCCACGTGCAGTCCGGCTGTTTGATGCAACGCTGTGAGCGCCTGGGGTCGCACCCCTCGTAGTTAAAGCAAGGCGCCAGGCGCCAGCAGCAGAGGGCCTTGCAGAACGCGAAAGTAAACGTCAAGCCCTGCTGGCAATTGCCTGCACACTTGCAAAGGAAATGGCTCATGTTTGTTGAACTTGCAGATCGCAGGGGGTAATCTGAGGTGTGCTGCGCCGCGGCAGCTGTCACACCTGTCTCAGCACAGGCAGCCAAACCTGCAACACTGAGCGCCGCAGGTGACCTGCCTGAACCTGGCCGGCTACGGCCTGCGCGGCGCGGCGGTCGGCCTGAACAACGTGCTGGGCGCGCCGCTGCTGCCGCCGCTGGCCTTCCTGCAGGGCCTGGACCTGCACCACAACCAGCTGTGGGGTGCGGCCCTCCTGCCGCCAAGCGCGCCTCCGCGGAGCCTCCCTGCAGCTGCGGTGCTTTGCCTCTCGGGTGGCCGCTCCAGGCTCGGGGCGAGGCAGGCGCATTGCCTGGTCGTGAAACAAAGGGAGGCGTGTGCGCGGCGTTTGAAGGTCAGTTCCAAAGGCTGGAAGTGTTGTTGGTTGGACTCTACCTTCAGTCGGATGCCTGAACTTGGCTTACTGAAGGGCGGGCAACGGACCGCCGGTGGTGCGTGGGCCCTGCGCGCTGCGCGTGACCCAGGCCCGCCCGCGCGCCCGCGCAGGCCCCATGGAGGGCAGCTGGGCGACCGCGCTGGCGCTGCAGACGCTGGACCTGTCCGACAACGAGCTGTCCGGGCCGCTGCCGGACGCGTGGGGCGCGCCCAACGGCTTCCGCAGCCTGCAGCGCCTGCAGGTGCGGCCCGTCGGCAGCGGCCCCGCTCGGCCCCAGCCCGCAGCGCCGTGCACAGCCGCGCTGCGGCTCCCTGTCTCTCTGCCTGTGCTCCTGCTGTGCGCAGCAGGCCGCCCCTGCGCACCCGACACCTGCCGCCGGGCTGTGTGACCGCCTGGCAGCCGCCGCCGCTGGGCCCTCCTCTGTTGACGCGCCGCTGCAGTAAACGTCCCCGCATGTCCGCATGCTTCCTGGGCATGCATGTGCCTGGCAAGCTGCCGCTCTCCATGCTCATCATAAGGACTCACTGAAATATTTATCCGCATGTCATCTTAAGATCAGCAGTGGTGTCGTGAGCAGCCAAGCGCGTCGCCCGGCGCCAGCATCTTAGCGGCTGCGGCGACCGCGCGCGCAGCTGGGCTCCAACGGCCTGACCGGCGGCCTGCCGGCTGGCTGGGGCAACAGCCATGGCCTGCAGCAGCTGGTGACCATGAACCTGACGCACAACGGCCTGTCCGGGCCGCTGCCGGCCACGTGGCGCAAGAACTCCACCAACTTCCCGTCCATCACCTCCGTCCTGCTCTTCCCGGGTGCGGCCCCTGCCCGCGCTCCTCGCGGGCGGCCGCAGATCCGGCAGGCCGCGCAGCCTGCATGCAGCGCCCATGCGTGTTTGCGATTCGCCGCGCACTTCGCTGGAAGTGCACCGCATTAGAGCAACCCCTGTCGTTCACTCAACGGCACGTGCACTTTGGCGCCCGCAGCACGGCGCGCTGCATGCGCGCTCTTGCGAGTTTTTTGAATGCAGCAGGCGGAGACATGCATGTCGGACAAGCAGCCCCATGTGCAGCCTGAGCCGCTGAGCGCCGCGCGCGGCCCGCAGGCAATGGCCAGCTGTGCGGCTCGCTGCCGTCGCGCGCCGACTTCCCCGTGCGCAACGCCGAGGAGTGGAACTTCACGAGCACCGACGCGCCGCCGGTGCTCATGCCGGTGCAGAGCTGCCCGCCGAGCGGGCCGGGCGCGGTCGCTGAGGAGAGCGGCGCGCCGCCCGCCGGCGGCGGCCCGCTGCCGCTGCCCGGCCTGGGCCAGCGCCGCACCGACGACTCGTCGCACTCGGGCGACTCGCACGCGAGCAGCGACTCCTCGCACTCGAGCAGCGACTCGCACACCGGTGACTCGCGCGCGCGCATCGACACGCCCGGCCACAGCACCGCCGCGCAGGCGCCCGCCGCGCCGGCGCCCGATGCGTACGAGCCGCCGCGCGCGACGACCGACGACGCGCTCGCGCCGGCCGCGGGCCCCTCGGCCGCCGTGGAGGGCGCGCCCGCGCCCGACTCTGACTCGGTGCTGCGCCGGCCCGGCGCGGAGGCCGCGAGCGCCGCCGCCGCGGCGGCGGGCGCCGGCGCGATGGCCGCCGGCGCCGACCGCTTCGCAAGCGCGCCGGAGGGCGCGCCCTTTGCCAGCGCGGCCACCGCGGCCAGCGCCGACCCGGGCGGCCACGGGCAGCCGGCGTGGCACTGGGTGCTGCTCGCGCTGGGCCTGGCGGCGTTCGTGGCGCTGTGCGCGTTTGCCGTGCTGACCATCCGCCGCCGCCGCGCAATGGCGTCGGCGACCACCACCACGTACGACAACCAGGCCTTTGTCGGGCCCAACAAGGCGCCGGCCGCTGCGGCGGCGCCGCGCGCGGCCGAGACCGTCTAGGGCGCGGCGCGCTCTCCAGGCCCGGGGAGGGGGGTAAGCTAGGGCCGGCGCCGCGCGGTGATGGGGCGGGCGCGGGCCCATGTCAGTATGTTCCTGTCATGTTGAGGAGAAGGGTGTAGGTAGGGTCTGTGCCCCCCAAAGCGGGCGCGGTCTCTGTTGCAGGCCGTCTATCGTGTTGTGCGAAGTGGACGGAATGCGGGGGTGGGCAAGTGAGCGAGCGCGCTTGGGCGCAACTATAGGCTGTTTCCACAGACAGCGAGCGCCCACGTCCCAAGGCAGGCGGCCACCCCACGCAGCAGCGGACCAGCGCTGGAAAGTGCACATATGTGCAATTTCGTGCGCCGCCGGGGGAGGGGCCCAGCATTTTGTAGCTCAAGGGGGGCATGTGGGGCACCATCGTCACTCAAGGCCCCTCGAAAGCCTGCTGTTCAGACCACCGATGTGCCGATGCGCTGCTTTCCTGCTTCCTGTAACCTGGGCCCTGATGACAGTGAGCATGCTGCACAAGGTGCAACCTCCTGTGTCATTTTCAACAGCACGTCACAGGTTGCAAGGACATGCACTGCTCCAGTTACAGGCGGCCATCAGACCTGCATACGTTCCTGCTGCGTGTTGCACTGGCGCGAGCAGCATATACCTGGACATGCAGGTCATGGCCATATCCTGCGCGCACGGCCTGCAAGCTGTGCAGCACTATAGCCCACTCTGAGTTGAATGCATCCAAGCTCTCATGTACATCCTAACGGAATTATCCCATGCATTGAAAGGCGAAGCAGCCACGCAAAGGCAGAGGGCTGTGCTCCAACACAACACCCCTGCCGAACAAGGTTGAGGGCGGGCATGCCCACAAAGTGGCATGGAACCCAGACTTGACACTGCACACGCGCCTCTCACCAATATGCCCAGGCCAGCATGACAGCGTGCTGGTCCTGCCTGCAACATCCGTCCTTAGAGCCGCTTATGGCAAATCCGTCAGGCAAAGCGCACCCCGCACCGCTACCCACCCCAGTCTTGATTCTATGTCAGGCCGCCCTTGTCATATGTTGGACTTCCTCTCACTCACATATGCACCGCGTCCCGCATGGCCAAAGTGTGTCCCGCAGCCGCCGCCACGGCCGGCGCTCGTGGCGTCATGCCCAGCAGTGCGGGGCCAGCGCACACCGGATCACCTCAAGTCACCTGTGATGTAGACGCATGTCATCTGTGATGTAAACGCATCTCAACAGGCCTTTACATGCAAAGCACACCCTGGAAAACGTGGGGCGGCCAAGCAGTCCTTTCCGAGGTTCCGCAGCCGCTGCGCCGCCAGGCGCCCCATGTATCTTTTCCCGCGCCTTCTCTAGAGGTAGATGTACTGCGGCAGCGGGCGCAGCAGGCTGCCCTGGCAGGCGGGGTAGAAGCCCTCGGAGACCTCGAGCAGGCCGCGCGGCGCGCCCGCGGCCGCCGCGCCCTCCAGCAGGTCCTCCAGCCCGTCCTGGTGCCCGTCCGGGTGGAAGCTCTGCATCGTGCGCGACACGCGCAGCTCCTGCGCGGGCCAGGGCAGGGTTACAAACCCTAAGCCCAGCAGGACCTCCAGCCCATCCTGGTGCCCGTCCGGTGGAAGCTCTGCATCGAGCGCGAGGCGCGCAGCTCTTGCGCAGTTCAGGGTAGGGTGATTTTCAGCCCTGGTGAGCCCGCCGCATGGCACTGCGCGCCGGCGGAGCAGCCGAAGCAACGTGCTGCCTGAACGTGGTGTGTCAGGTGCGAGCGCGCACGCCCCGCGTCCAGAGTATCCGCCGCGGGGCCCGGACACAGGCTCGCATGCGCACGCCCATTGGCAGGCCGCGCGCCCCGCAGCCTGCCCGGCAAGCGCTCGCGGCGTAGCGCAGCAGGAGCGGCAGGCTGGGGCGGCAGGCCGGGAGGCAGGAAGGAGCACCTGCAGGCCGGTCAGCGCGGCCACGGCGGCGGCCAGGCCGCCGGCGGCCGCCGCGCGCGGGTCCAGCAGCTCTAGGCGTGTCAGCGCGCCCAGGCCGGCCAGGCCGGCCAGGCCGCCGCCGGACAGCGCGTCCGCGCGCACGTGCAGCTCGGCAAGCCCGGGGCATGCGGCCGCCAGCGCGGCCAGCCCGGCGTCGTGCAGGCGTGGGCAGTGCTTCAGGTTGAGCGCGCGCAGCGCAGGCAGCGCAGGCAGCTCCGCGCCGGTGACGACCTGGTCAGGGTACAGGGAAAGGGTTGAGGTGGTCGCCTGACCAACGACCACTTGCCACCGGCGCACGGCGCCGGCGCGACAGCCGGTCAGGGCCGCGGCCCGCATGCGCCGCAGCTGTGCGGTCAGTGGGCCGAACCATCTTGCGGCATGCGGCGCCTGAGGCACGGTGTGGGGGCAGGCAGGGCGCGTGCGCTTCAATGCCCGGGCAGAAGCGATGCTCAGCGGCTGCCTGCGGTCGCGGCAGCTTACACGGCGCATGCAACCAGCGCCCCGTGTCATCACAGGCACTCATGACGCTGCTTTACAGCACATGCAGGATCAGAACGACCAACAGCTGAATGCGTGGGATGCGCCGCAGCGGCAGCGCAGGGTGAGACCCCGCGTGCGCCCCCGCACCTGCATGAGGCCCGCGTCGCCGATGCGCAGCGCGGTGAGCGCGGACGCGCCGGCCAGCGCGGGCAGCACGCTAGCGGGCGCCGCCAGGCACAGTGACTCCTGCGCGCGCGCGCGC
>JAABUV010001098.1_pt1 | contig 39664 bp, 33 predicted proteins | sample 5559971 | NCBI WGS metagenome assembly JAABUV01 (sample SAMN10711881, study PRJNA513362) | rock metagenome | isolation source: Antarctica rocks | place: Antarctica: Victoria Land, Knobhead nord | collected 2015-12-19 | reverse complement strand
CTAAAGAGCTTCAGAAAGAGCAAAAGAAGAAGTCTAAAGAGATGAAAGTACAGCAATTCACTGATTTTGTTGCTATTGAGAAGATGAAAAGAAGATCAAGTCAAATCAGGTCTACGCGAGCTGAAAGACAATTCAAAGCTTCTAAGCGATTTAATAATTGATTCTTATAGCTTGAAAGCTTCATATAGATATCGACAACTCTCTATATTAATTGCAATTTGATTCTATGAATGATGATTGAATAATAATAATAAAAAGTATGAATTGCTAATTGAGTTTAGAGTGTGCACAAGATCAAAACGTGCATTGAGTTGAAAATACTTCTATTAACTGTGATTGTTTTGATCTAGAAGTTGCTCTTTCAAATTGATATCAATTTTTCATCAATGCTGCAATGTAAATCTTGTACATGTTTATTGTGATTACACATATGAAACTAGAACTAACTTGCTCTTGTTTTACTAGAAGATCTTTATTTGTTCATGTCAATCTGATGATTAGCGCGTTCATCTTTGCATCACAATATGCGTGATGAATTTATTAACATAATAAATCATTGTTCTTGTCGAGATGACTTTGAATCTTCTTTAGTCAGTTAATGATCAAGACTGACAAAATAATAACTAGATTGACAAATTTCAATAATATGAGATGTGTAGATGAGTTTGCATTCACACATGAACACTCAATTTTCAACTTGTTATTGAAAGAGCACTTTGCATCTTTAGACTGAAATGTACTGAAAGTATCTTCTTTCAAATGTTCATTGAACTTCTTCTTGTAATGAGCATTGTTGATCTCATCATGCGTTATGTGCAATAAACGATTTAGACAAATCAATTCAAGCATTTTTATTGTCTTATTAATAAATTAGCATGCTTCATTCTTAATCTTGCTGACATTCATGTTTATCTTTTCAAGATTCATATCATCAACATTGAATTTTTCTTTTATGAACATTAAATTTCAAACATCACAAAAATTTCAAAAGTCTGATATAAAAAGAGTGACGTGTTCATTCTCTGCAAATGTATGCATGACTGAGATTCAACATGATTAAAATCATGCAGAAACAATTAAGCGCAATTTCGTCATCTGTCTTCTTCATGAAGATACTTTGTAACAGTCAATGATATCTTTGTCATGAGTTTATTCAATCTTGTTAGTCAAGAAACAAGATCAACTTCGATATTTCAATCATTTCGCGTAATGCTTCTTCGAATTCTGCTCACTATCTTTATCATCATTGAGATTTATATTTAATTGCGCTTGATCTGACTTTCTTGCAAAATCTTCTGTAACTGAATGATCGAAAATCATCATGTTCTGTTGAGATTTCATCTGCTGAAATGAAGATGATACAGTTGCTTCATGTTGTTCAGTTTAACTCATTGAATTTCAATGTGAGCTGATGATTTTGTTTTTCTTCAATGAAGAACTATCATACTTTAATTCTGAATTTATGTTTGTTGATTAATCAACATTTGAAGCTGAGATGTTAAACTTATTCAAAGCTGATATCAATATGTTGTTTTCTTGAATTTGCATCTTGTCATTCAACTTTCGTCGCTTTGAATGCAATGATTCAAAACTTTTATCATTCTTTGTAAAAATCACTTGTTGTTAGTTTGTCATTCATACACATACTTTAATAACTTACTATAGTGCAATGTTTAATCAGTTAATGTGATGCTTGTTGTATCTTTCTTTGAATGATTGAATCTTGATCGTTTTCAAGAATAATATAAGAACGTGTGAATCTTGTTCGTGAAATCTTCACTCTTGTCAGTTTGCTGTGAATGTACACTCTTCACAAATTTATCAGATTTCGCTGCATTGTCTGCTGAGTCAATGTTATTCTTCATTGTACTCAAAACAGCTGTGTCATTTGAATCACTCTCTTTCATGTTAACAACTGCTAACTACTTCTGAACATAAGTAGACGTTGCATTGTCAATCGAGTCAACATTATTCTTTATTGTACTTAGAACAGCTGTGTCATTTGAATCACTCTCTTTCATGTTAATGACTGCTGACTGCTTCTGAACATGAATAGACGTTGCATTATCAGTTGAGTCAACGTTATTCTTCGTTGTAAACAAAACAGCTGTGTCATTCGCAATGCTCTCTTTCATGTCAACGACTGTTGACTGCTTCTGAATATAAGTAGAATCTATTTGATTCTGCTCTATGAAATCTAAACTTCTTGTCAATCTTTATTGATATACATGATTTATTAAATTATCAATTGTCATTTCATGATCAATTAATAATGTGTTGATCTCATTTCTTCAAGTTGTCACTTTGTTAATCTCTTCACTTTCATTAACATTAATGAATTTCATGTGCTCTTGATGAGAAGTTAAGATTGATGAAACATTGTCTGTGAATTCTGCATTGATCATTAGTTCGCTGTTTACATACATGTGTTTCTGATCTATCAGAATATGATGTAGCGCAAGTCACATTAAAGCGAGCAGCATGATTAAATCGATTTGAGACATTACGTAAGACAGCTCAAAAAGCTCTGTCTAAATTTATTTTCAAGACTTTGTCATCTATGATGTAAATGATAATGTTCATCTCAATGTAGCTGATGTCATCTTTGAGAATGTTAATTTACATCTGAAATGAAACATTATAAAATCGATCTATGTCATCATGTAAATTATGATCAAGTACATTTTCAATTGAAGTCAAGCTCATTTTCGAAATCTCTTTTGAAGTGATCAGATTTGAGTGTGAACTCATCATTGCATGAAGTTCAACGTCTTCAAGTATTTTGATGAATGACATGACTTCTTGTGACTGCGAAAACTCAGATGCAGATGATGCTCATTGAATTTTTACAATCTTGTGTATAATGATGAGTGATTGATCATCTGAATATGATGTAGAACTAGTTTGTGTATGAGTGAAAGATGTGTTGATCTGTTTAATGTGTCTCTGTTCAAAGTGTCTTCTGTTGTAAAGCATTCATTGAATTACAGTGACTAAAATGTTGAAAATTTGATTTGTTTCAAAGTCATCAAACATAAGCATGTTGATCTTGTACAGAAACGATGTTAATTGTTCATCAATAATAGTTGACTTTTCATTAAATCTGATGTGCTTGAGTGTAGACGTGTGCTTTTCAGTTCATTGCTCAGCTTGATTTGTTAAATTCTTCAGCTGATATTTATTGATGTTTAAGATTCTAAGAATCTCTGTCATGTTTTTGAAAGTTGAACACTCGTCATCAAGTTGAGAATTCTGATATCTGATAGTGATATTTTTTTTGAGATGTAAGCTAGTCATTATGATGAGTTGATAAAATCAGTTCAATAAAATAAATGATGATGATGAAATATTGATGTTGCTATTTGACTATGTGAGATGAGTTAACGTGATAAACTAGACACGTACTTAACTGATGTTAAATATGCAGATTCAATCAACTGAGATTAAGTTCAATGAATATATCTCGATCTTGATGACGATGCTCATTGAAAGAAACATATAATGCTAGATCATGATCTTATGTGATTATGAAAGCAAATTGAAAGACTCATATTGAATATGATGAGCAAATGAATAAAAGATTAAGTTGTGTTACATGCAGTGAATGTGATACTATAGAAGTTGAAACATAATGAATTTACTTTAGCTTATGTTAAAGATTTGCACTCACATGATGTGCATAACAGCTTAAAGACTAAGCTAGTTTATTATTAATTGAAGTGTATTGTATCTGCAAGTTGTTATGTTTGTATTTCAGTGTGTATTACACAATGATCAGTATTTCAATCTCTTTGACAGACTTGAACTAGCAGCAGATAAAGAATTTAAACGTTGAAAAAGAATGTCATCTTCTGTGAAACATGTTTATCAATTAATGAATACTGCTTCTTGATCAAATTTATCTTCTTGCAATGCTTGCTCTTCTGTGAGATTTGCTGCAAAAGCTTTGCTTGCATCTTGATGATGCTTTTACTCTTCTGCAAAGTTTATTACTTAATCTTTGCTTATGTTCTGATGATGCTCTTACTCTTCTGAGAGATTTGTTGCTTAATCTTTGCTTGCATTTCAATGATGCTCTTGCTCTTCTGCAGAATTTATTACTTGATCTTTGCTTGTATTCTAATGATGCTCTTGCTCTTTTGAGAAATTTGTTGTTTAATTTTCGCTTGCATCTCAATGATGCTCTTACTCTTCTGCAAAGTTTATTGCTTGATCTTCGCTTACGTTCTGATGATGCTTTTGCTCTTCTGCAGAATTTGTTGCTTGATCTTTGCTTGTATCTCAATGATGCTTTTGCTCTTCTGCAGAATTTGTTACTTGATCTTTGCTTATGTTCTGATGATGCTTTTGCTCTTCTAAGAGATTTGTTGCTTGATTTTCGCTTGCATATCAAGCTTTGTTCTCGTTTCATTGTGATTCTTGCTCTTGAAATTAACGCTCTGTTTTCATGAAATCAATGAATTTTTGTTAACTAGAGTATTTCTTATAGATTTCATTGATTGAGAACAGATTTTGAACATGTCGTATCATATGTAGATTGCAAGTGTAATCATGTTGAAGTTCATCATAATTATATAACACAATAAATGAGTTGCAAGCATGATTACAGACAGTCAGAAGATGATTGAATTGAGACATGAAGTCAAGTTTCTTGATTCTCATCATACATAAAATGATGATAGAAGCTTCTTTGTCTTGAAAAGAATCAATCATGTATGCTTCAACATTTCAAACTTTCAAATTTAAGACTAAGCTTTTCTTCAGTAGCTGAACTTGTGCAGTATATTCTGTGAGAATGATGATGTTCTTGACAGATATCTCAACTTCAGTGTAGATCTTAACTAGCTCAGTTGCTACAATGACTTCAATCTCATTTTGCTTGAACTGAGATACATTGATTCTTATGTCGATCTCATTGATGTTGAGAAATGTCAATGATCATTCTATTTTGCAAAAGCTCTTCAATACAATGATTGCAATAGTCATATTGAGTTGAAGTGAAAAGTTGACTGAGAATTGCATCTGAGCTTTGTATCAGACAGTGAATATGATGTCATCTATGATGAGAATTGCGCGATACTGTTCAGTGAGAAGCATATAAGAGTATTCAAGCATAATCAGATGTTTGAATAGATTTCTGTTTATATAGTGCGCGAAGCAATTATTCTTGATGTCTTCTTTCGTTGATCAAAGTTGCTCATTCTCATTAAACATATGCATTGAATCATTGCTGTGAATCATAGCAATAAAGATCTTTGCATTCTCGACTCTCATGACTTTCTTAACAACAGTATGATTTTCTTTGAATTTTTTTTAGCATAGTAGTGTTGAAGTTGATCAGCGTGCAGACAATAGCACTTACGTCATGCTTAAGAATATTCACACTTAGCTTAATCTCAATGCGCTGAAAGAATTCTTGATCTTTCATGTCAAGAATTTTTCTCATCTCAATTCTTTGAAAGTACAAGCAGAAAGTTTTAATAACAGCGTCATGCTCAGTCTCATTGTTCATTCTATTGAGCTTGACATTGATAATTCTCTGAAGCATACAACGTTCAAATTCGTGATCTCGCTTCAAGAGTTGACATGTGACATGAAAATTAAGATCTTCATAATTCATATCAAATGAATTCTTGTCGCTCTTGAAATCTTCATAAATCATATCAACTTCTTCATTGTTGATTTGTACAATTGAAGAATCTTGTATCTTATGCTGTTTATTACTCTGTTTATTCTGTTGATTCTGAAGTTGCGTCTTATTCATTAAATGATTGCTCAAACTTGTGACTTTTAAAAGCAGAGTGTCAAGACTGATCTGATGCAATTTGTATTAATGATCTTTAATGTTATGTAAAGTCTTCTTGCTTTAATTGATAATTTGATGTGTCAGCTGATTATAAAAGACATCAGATAACTTGTGAAAGACATTTCATCATCATCAAGTGAAATTGTTGTTTACTGAGTGAGACGTGTGACTGTCTTGAGCGACTATCTGATGTTCAATGAACTGCAAGTGAAAATGAACAATCTTTTTATTCATCAGAATGATGTCTTTGTTTTTCAATTATTGAAACTGTTCATTCAGTTTAAGAATGAATGTATCAGCTGTGTTGTTGAACAAACTCAGCACTTTGACTTTCTTGCTCAGCTTTAAAAGTAGCATTGTGATAATGACATTCATCAATGTTTTCTCGATTTTAAAGAGTTTCTTGATAAGATCAAAATCATTAGAGAGATTTTGAAAATATTGCATGATCAACATCTGAGACTTATTCAGCTTGATATCTCACTCAGCAAAAGTAGTTGAGAGATTCAAGTTTTTGAAAAGAACTGATGTGAATTTAATACGAAGATTCTGACTCAGTATAATATCATGAAAGCAATCGTTGTATTCATAATATTTCTCGTCAATATGAGCAAAATTAAGAATTCTGATTGTTGCTATTTTGATTCTGTCGAGCTTGTTAAACATGATTGAATGAACTGAGATTACATTTGATGCGTTGAAAAAACAACATTGAAGTACTTGTTTATCATTATTCTGTCGCTCATGTTCATGAAGATCAAATGTTAACTTCAACTTAATTGAACTTCAATCTGTCTTGATGAGAGAATGATGAAGAGTTACGCTCACATCTGTCATATTGAAGAAAATAAACGATTTAACAAGAATGATAGCAGTTCACTTGTCATTGTTGATCTGCATTTCAAAGTGATTCTTCAAGTCAAATTAATAGTCGAAGCAATTGAAAAAATGCAGCAAATCAACATACTTCTTATCTGTTTTTGCAAATGTGATGAGTGCATGCAACTCACAGAACAATGTCTGAGTCTTCGCAATCAATGCTCGCTGTGTCTTTATTGACTGTAGTTTAAAGAAATCTTTGATAAGTTAACACTTCTTGTCATCATGATAAGTGCATCAATATGATAGATAGATAGTTGAATGATTCTTCTTTGAAGTCACTTGTTCTACTTGAATAATATGCTTGTGATTTTTAGACTGACTGAATCACATGTTGAACGCTGAAAAGTCTCGCTTTATTCTGATGCTACTGTTGAATTTTCGATACTGATTCAGAAATGTATCTCGTTTAATTATTGAGATAAAGATCTTCAGTTTAACTGTGCAATCTTCTGACAAATTGAAGACTTTTTTGAGTGTGTTCTCTATATTCTGAAAAACTGATGAATCTTCATGATTCTCAAGCAGAATTGACTAAGTATGAATTAAGATCAATCTGAAGATAAATTCAAGAAGAATCATTCATTCATCTTGACGCAGATTCTTGATTTTTGAATCATCAATGTTGTGTGTGAAAAACATGAATTCAAGATAAGAAGTATGTAACAGAGACATGTTGAAATAGTTCATAATGATAACTTCGCGAATGTCAAAATTTGAATGTAAGTGAAAGACTTAATTATGTAAGATGTCATGAACAGAAAAACAGTTCTTGAATAACGATGATGTGACTTGATGTAATTTAATGTCAAAGCGAATGCTGAATGTTCAGTTTATCAAGATCTTCATCACAATCTTGCAAGTAACATAAAGATTTTCATTTAAAGAATTAATTGCATTAATTGCTGATTCAACTACTTCATTGATTTCAAAAATAATTTTAGTTCAAAAGATGACAAATCTGATGCTTTGATGCTCAGCTAAATCTACTTTCTGCATCATCTTCTCATTATTCAAAATGAAAATAGTGAAATTATCATTCTCAAGCTTCATCGCTTGAGATGTGTGATACATGACGTCAGTCACTGCATCTTTATCTATCAATGTCACTTTAAACTTCTCTTTGAACATCATGATGAGATGTTTGTTGAAAGATGTAGAGCAATGATGTGAAATGATATTAAGTTGTTAAATGTGAAGAAGCAATAAGAAGCAGTAAGATTGTAAAATGTACAATGATAAAATGAGATGAGATTGCAGAATGTTGAATTTTATATAAATGTGAATCTAAACTGAATGATTGATCTTAATAGTTGCAGCTTGAATTGAGATTGTTATCTGATTGTGATAAGAGATAGAAAGTGAGATAAAGTTGCAGAATGTAAAATTCTCAACTGATGTAAGTTGAAGCTGAAAGATTGATCTTGACAGTTGCAGCTTGAATTAAGATTGTTATCTGATTATGATGAGAGATAAAAAGTGAGATAAAGTTGCAGAATGTTGAATTCTATACTGATGTAAGTTGAAGCTGAATGATTAATCTTAACAGTTGCAGCTTGAATTGAGATTGTTATCTGATTATGATGAAAGATAAAAAGTGAAATAGAATTGCAGAATGTTGAATTCTATACTGATGTGAGTCTAAACTGAATGATTAATCTTGACAGTTGCAGCTTGAATTGAGATTGTTATCTGATTGTGATGAAAGATAGAAAGTCTCTAAGATGAAAATGATTCTGATTTAACTGTTATGATGTCTTGAAAGTTAAGTTTCTTAAGAAAGCACACACTCAAATAAAGTAAGTAAGATCTCGTTGATGAATTGTATTCTTTTACTAAATATAACTAAAATGATAAAAGTGTTGATCTCAATTTTGATTAAAAAAGCACACACTTAAATAAAATGAGCAAGATCTTGTTGATGAATTGTATTTTTCTACTAAATATAATTAAAATAATAAAAGTGTTGATCTCAATTTTGATATAATGATTATCTTTTATTCATGAAATAACAAAGCTGTTATTCATCTTTTATTGAATCATGCTTATCTACACTGTATTCTTCACTATATTTAAGCTAATGATATAAAAGAAATGATACAGTGAATATTGTTTGCATTTTTATCGCTTATCATGTTTTGCTCTGAGACATGAGCAAACAAGCTGCATCATAAACATCTCAGTCACATCTTCATTGATCTGCATATTTTTCATGTTGAGTCTTTCTGTGATGATCATTTGTCAACTTTCGTGACTATACTAAGAATGTTCTTCAAGACAAATAAATCAATTCATAGTGAAAATACAATATGTATCTTCGTAATTCAATCAAAATCTGTCAAGATAGTCAGTCATTTATATTGAATTGAGATTTTCTTTGCTTAAAAAGCATAACTGATCATCTTCTAACATCATGATGTCTGTTAACAAAATCAGTATCACACTGCAAGTCATAATGCTTTCAAACAAATCTGTTTATCATTCTCACTGTTGCAATTCATGAGAATGTGATAGCAAGCGATTTCATAAGAGCATCATGAATCACAGCAATTCATTTATTGTTAGTGAGCAGATCAGTCATGTAGTTCAATCAAGACATGTTGCATTTACTCATTTAATAATTGCATAACTTTCACATTATTATCAATCGCTTTCTGAATACAGTCGCGAAGATAAGCACTCTGTTTGAAGTCTTTCATGAGTAGTACAGCTTTAACATCTTGTTGTGAAGATTACATTCAAGCGCTTGATAATGCAAATCATAGTTTACATGATTGAAAAACAAGATGATGATCATCATAGAATCACTGAAATGTGATGTCGTTGTCGATTTGACAACAAAGAAAGTCAAGAAATTTTCTTTAAGTTAAGATGTTAAAGAACGACATTTTCAAATTAAAGCAGATTCAAAGAATCATTATTCAAGTTCATTGAATCTTACACACTTCAATTTTTCAAACATATTGCATAATTTCACTTTCTTCTCAATCGCTCTTTGCATTACTTGTGACTTAATAGACATTGAATAACACTATCATGAAGATAGTGTTAACTGAATGCATACAAAACATCATGACTAGTGTCAGACAAGCTCTCATTACTTAACATGTTAAAAGATGAAGAAATACTACTTTTAAACTTCATTCATTTTTCAAATTTGTTGAAAAAGCAGTCGTAGAAAGAATATTGAATGTTTCAAAGCAAACAAATAAAACAGAGTCGTGAAACAAACAGTTTAATTTGAAAGATATCAAGTATCTTCTTAAAGATACTGTCTTATTTACTGATTTGAATTCACGACTTAAACATAATACACAGCATTGATTTAAGCAGATCTTGAGTATCAACAATAACAGTCAAAAGAACAGAATTGATTCTGAAATATATGATGAAGAGACAAATGAGAACATGATTAAAAAGTCTGTAAACTTTCATGATGATGATTCAGATGTATATGATTTGTCTTACGTTGTAAACTGAACAATTGTACTTGATGATAGAAAGATTTCACACGATTCAGATACAAAAGTATTTGATTATGCAAGCAAGTTTGACTTTGAGCTTTGACGTAGTGATCAATCTCATTTGATCTTCAACTGATGTATCAACTGAAACTACATGCATTTTTCGCTTTGCAATCAGACTATTGTTCATTGCTTCGATTAATCAATCAAGATGACAAAGATGTTGAAGAGATGCAATGATTGAAGAAATTTAAAGAATATATTGTTTCATTTGCAGAATAGCGACAAGAAAAGATTCATCATCAAATTGATCAGTTTATGAATTTGCAAAGATCTCAGCAATTATATCACAAATGATGAAACTTCTTTCAAGCTCAAAGTATCAAGAAAAGACAGAGAGATATGAATGTTGAGAAATGAAATCTTAATTATCATTTTGAATTGCTTCTTCTGTATATCAGCTAACTGATTGCTTTTATTCAGATCAGCAACATCACTCATGCAAAGCATTTAAAGAATAAACATAAGAAGCATTTGCAGAGAGACGAGTCATACATACTTGATCTTCTTACTCGTTGACGATGTTGTCACAAGCAGTGTAAAAACTTCACTTGCATTTGTTATCATCAAGATATAAATCATTTTCATGAAGCAATAAAATTGAAGATGATACAATATTAAGTAACAGTAATCTCGAGAGATGATGAAGAAATTGACTGCAACAATTCTTCATTCATTCTTAAGAAATGAAGATTCATTGATGAAATCAAAATCTTCATCAAGCAGTCAGTTCATTGCAGACATTGTTTATAGTGCAACATCATCAAGTACATTCTCATTAAAGTCAATGTATGCAGCAATATCTGATTCATTAATATGTACATTGTAATTGAACTCATGATTTAACTATTAACAGTAGCAATAGATGAGTTCAATCAAGACGTGTCATCAGATGCATCAAAATTCTTGTCGTCACTCAAATAAGCAGTTAACATCACATGAAGAATCATCAAATGAAGAACTTTTTGAAATAAAATTACATCATCTTCAATGTCATTTCATCATCAACAATCATCTTCGCTTGTTACTGTCGCTTATTTGACTGATGAGTTCATCTTTACGTTTATCGATCAGTTAATCTCTTCATTTAAGTTCAAATCTTTAGTCTTTGATACTTGAATTCTCTCAGTTTTCATTGTACATTAAATAGCAACAACTATAAAATTTAAGCAGTCTTGCACTTATGATAAGCTCAGAAGAAGCAATGATAAATTTAAGCGCAATTGACATGCTATCAGAAAGTTTCAAATAAAAATGAAGAAGATAGATGCATAGTCATATATCTCTTGAGTTACTCATCAAGTCATGACAAGAGCGAGATAGATGATGACAACAAGATAAAGTTTGTAAACTCTGAAGATTGCTTCAACTTGAGATATATAACACATTAACAATCATTACTCTCATCTCATAAGAGATTTAAATGATTGCATCTTGAGTGACAATAGCTAAATCATGAGAATAGTGATGATATTTATTCAAGTGATTGATTTCGTTCTCTTTATGATTTAGCTAAATATAGTTTATATGATTTACATATCTTAACTATTGAGCTCAAATTGAAGTTGATAACTTCTAAACAAACGTGATTCATCAACTTTGTGATTGACATTTTTCAATTTATCTTGTTACTGACATTTCATGCACAGATAAACAGTCAAGCATAAAGAATTGTTACAATTCATCATTGCTTCATACAAGTTATATAAAAACACTAATCGACGATTTACAGATAATGCAACACATATGTTCTTTATGTAAAATGAAGATAAACAACATCAGTGAGCTTGAACATCATCTTAATCACTGTCATGTTCACTTGCATGATTGATCGCGAAAGATTTTCTGACAAAAGTTATCATCATCATCAGAATCATTATCATGCAATTCGATGCAACACATCTGACGTGATCATGAGACTGCAGAATGAGATTCAAACTTGAATGATTTTCATGATAAAAGTGTTCAAATGAACATTGAAGCTGAGAATCAAGAATATATGTTAATAAATAATTTTGCAGAAGAGCACATGAACATTGAGATGAATAGCGCTGATTTAAATCAGAATATGAAACATATATCATCAAGAATCGAAATGATACAACTTCAGACTGAACTTTTCTTCACATCATCAGTGTTGCAAGTTGAAATCTTCGTCAAGACAATTAATCATGATGTTGAAACAACAGTTGATGTGTTAAAGAAAGTATCAGAGTCGTTGAGTTTGAATTCTTAAATGATCAAGAATACAGACAACAATCAATACTATTCATTTCAATGCAAAGCAGATTACACGTTCACTCACTAACTTCATTAAACAAAGATTATCAAAGACAGTGTTAATTGATTTTTTCAAGATTTGCACTTGTGAATCTTACATCAACATGTCAGCTTTCATGATGCAAACAAGTGATTAACACTTCTACATCAGATTTTGTATGATGTTAAAAACAATGAGTGACATTCTTGAATGTTCACAGTTGAATTCAGTTACGAAGAAGTTCAAGAAGAGCAGCACTGCATTTTGTATTACAACATCATCAAGACACTTCAATTCTTGTTGAATCACTCATTATTTCAAGATGAGCTGATCTACGCATTCGTTTAACATTATAATGTCGACAACTCTTGAGTTTACGACAAGATGCATACTGCTGATTGATGATAAAAAATGCAAAAGAAGTTTTCTGATGATGCTATCATGATATCACTGTTAATTTTCATCGATAAGACAGTCTTGACTGAGCATCAAAGCAATTTATCTGCATGATTTATATATTTAATGATAGAGAATCTAAATCGATGCACAAGACATGCTCAAAAACAATCGAGATTGATTCTTCTGAAATTTCTTCTTATAGTTAACAATGATGATGATGATATCAAGTCAAAGATTTGACACATGATATTATCAATCATACTCAAGCGTACATTAAACATGTATCATCATGCATTAATACATGATTTCATATGTAACAGTCGTTGAAACTATGTTCAGAAACGCCATTTCTATTCTTTGCATGAACAATAAAATAAGACAATGTTATTCGATAATCATCAAGTTCATGATGAACTACAAGAAACAAGTATTAATCACAGACATTAAGATGAATCAACAATGTTCTATCTGTTAAGTATCATCTCATAAGCGCGAAAATCTAGATAAGACATGATCAATTTGAATGCATGCATTTACTAAAAATCAACAAAGACAACAAAGAAAGAACAATATGATTGAGAATGATTCTGCTTGAATACATTCAGTGAAAAACTTTGCATGATCACATATGTTTGTCAATATTCATGAGACAATGATGATAAACATGCTACATTAACTACTTAAGAAAATCATCTTGTATCTGATGTTATGACTCAGTCAAATCATTAACGAGAGTGTTTATACAAGTTGAAGAAGAAAAGAAATCAGATTAGCTTTAAACGATGCATCAGAAACAGCTCAGCTGAATCAAAGATTTCACATCATTTCATCATTTAAAGACATGAAGAGATTTGTCAAGTACAGTACAATTAAGCAATGAACTGATGCAGATTGAAAGTCAATTGTATATCAGCTTATATCAGTCATTGCATCGCTTCTGATCATGAGAGTATCTGCAGCGATTCACTTTGCTTGAGCAGTGATAGACTTCATGATACTTGCTCAGTATTATTTGCATGTCGAAGAAATTCTTTGATATCTTGAACATACGCTTTTTTAATTGAATAAGCTAAAGAATGTTTTTCGTCATTTGTGATCTAAGAGTTCAGATACAGACGTTGATTATTTCAACATTTCAAAACTACATGCAATGATACATTATGCAAGTTGAATTTAAAGATATGATAGTGCTGATAATTTCAATACAAAGCACAGTGAGATTGCACACAAGCATCTAATAAAGATCTTTTTCAATTGCATCAATAAATGAGAAACGTTTCAAAGACAGTTATTGCATCACAATACTTAACATTTGAATCTTCTTGCAATGAAAGATATTTTTCTTTACAAAAGTACAAGACAGAGCAAGATTAATAAGCATGCATTGACTGCTATGATAACATGATTCAGTCATGTCTTTAATCTTTGTAAAATTCAAGATGCACTCATTCATGAACAATGCAATCAAATACAAGAGACAGAACTCAATTCAAAGTTATGATGTCATGCATTAATCTTAGTCGAAATTCTGAACATAAAGAAGCTTCTCAACACGTTGACAGTTTTCATGCACAAGTGTCACAATATAGTCGACAAGAAAGTTGTATCAGATAGAGAGTTAAACAAAAAGAAAAAAGACTCAATCTGAGTGAGATCATACTATGTAAGCGTTCATAAGTCACTTCAATGCTGAAAACAAGATGAAAAAGACGTTGATGACTTAAAGAATCTTGTCAGTGATAAAGTATACTGCTCATTGAACTGACAGAAAAAGAAGAGAATTTGAAGACGTGATTATGTTCTGATTCAGAAAAGATCAAAAGAGATGACTGAAGTCTCAACTCTGCTAAACGATTGACTGTCTGATCAGCTACGACTTATTCTTTTCATTATAAATTCGTTGCATCAAGATAACAAAAATAATGAGTTACAACACAATGATGCTCTTGTCGAACTACTCAAATCTTGTAATGAGAAAACTCAACATGCTATGCATGAAATGATTAAGATAAAGCATTGATTTAAAGATAACATCAAAAATTCTCGTTCACTTAAAGTTAGTTGATTTTTTCATTTGCATACAATTCTGAGAAGTGTGCATGTTGTATCAGCAAACAATATTTCTAGCGAGTTAAACAAAAACAAGTTCTTCTACATTAACAACTTCAGCGACTGAAATTCATACAATTCAATATATGAGAAGAATCTCTTGCATAAAGAAACAAAAGTAGCAGAATACTACTTCAAATGCAAAAGCTAAAGATATTTGAAACTGACTCAATCTCATTGCAGACAAAAATTAAACAATGTATATATATTATGTTTATGTTTCAGAGCATATACAGTATCATTGAAGTCAACGATGCTACATGACTAAGTAATTAAGAAATATAATCATCTCTTGACTTTGCTTAATCAAATTTTTCTTGATAAACAGAAGTCTCAACTATGAATTGATGAGAACTAAAGTCAAAGTTTAATCTCACAAGAACTTTGTTCTTATGAAATATATGTAGCAAACAAAGCTTTGCTTATTGCAAAAGTATTATCAGCTACAAATTTAATATCATGAAGTCAGTCAATTAAAGTCAACTGTATTAATGAATTGATCTGAAAGAGAATTGACTTGATGATCGCAAGCGATTGTATTATAAAAGAGTGTGAGCGACTCAGTAATAGACTTTAGATAATTGATATGTATTTCATAAATTTAGTTGAGAACTTAAGCAGTAAGAAAATCATTGAAAGCTGATGTCAGTTATCACATGAACAAGATGCAGTGAGTATGACATCAATCAAATTCTGAAGTTATGAATCGCTGACGCTAAAGTTTTTTGTGATAAGCGCAGTCATTAGTCACAGACATGAAAATATTCAACAAACATTAAGTCTTCTCTTTAATATAATGAATGCATTGTTGAAAATGTCATGTACAGAGTATATACTCTACAAATAATCAATAAACAGAGTGAAAGAAGAACTCAGCATTAATGAGTTTGAATACACGCAATTAAAGATGCAAATATGAGATCAGATGAGATTTCTTCAGCTTACAAAATGAAAGCTAAATATAAACAAGTCAAAAGAGATCATCAGATTGACATTTGAAGTCATATATCATGAGTTTCATATTATATTCAACGATGTCACAAGATTAAAAAGTGATTCTATGTTAATGTTCATGACACAGCGATCAAATTACAATGTAAGAAGATGATTCAAAATCAGAAAGACACAACAAGACAATCTCAAGTACAATTCTTCATCATCTTCTCAACTGAAGACACACTCACATCTTTTGAGTTATGTCATCTGCGATGAACGAGACTTCAAGAGATCTCAATCAGTATTAGTCAGATTAGTCAAAATTCTCATAATACAGATCAGTCGCGATCTTAATCATAATACATGCTGCAGATCATAAAATCTTCTTAGACATGAATCAATGAAGAACTCAATTTGCATCAATAACATGAAATACAACAAATTTATAAAGTTGATTGAGAATGAGCTGAATTACGACTGTGTCACAGATACAATAATATATGATTGAGCTAAATTTGCAAGAATATATATCAGCAACGAGCGTGAATGAAAAACAGTATTGAAAGAAATGCATGCAGAAGAGTTTATTCGCTTTCTTTTTACAATTCAGTCTGCTGCAAACAATGATTGTAAATTTCAAACTTCTTGTGATACTCAATTCAAGCAGCTGATCACTGAAGAAATTATGTAGAATGCTCATAGAAAACATGTTCATGCTCAAGACTTTCAGTATAAGATGACGTAGCGAGATCATGTCATAATTGAAAAATCTCAAGAATCAATGATAAGACTTATAGTTCATTCAACATCAACAAAGATTCAATGAACTCTTGTCAAGATTAAATAAACTATTCTTAATGCTTGAAATAAGATAAATTTCTCTCTTATCATGAGAAAAAATCGTTTGCAATCTGACATTCTCTTTTATTCTTCTTCTCAATCATTTGTTGCATAGATTTTCTTGACAATCATACATTGTTAAGTCACATCAAACAATTCTCATCTTGAATGCAATATGAAGATACATTGATCTTTATGATGATGAGTTTATTAAGATACTAAGTGACATTACAGAAAAGACGTCATCACATGAGCAACTTCAAGACATCATCATCGTCAAAGCGCAACGCAGTTGAACATACAAAGATTCACAATAACAACGAGATTGCAACAGATTTAAGCGACAGCGATTCTGTGAGAGAAGTTTTCAACAAAGACAGACGTGTCACTCTTGAAGTAATAATTCGCTCAAAATTTCAAAAGAATAAATAACTAATTTGAAAAAAGACAGAATTGAACACTGTCAAAGCATTCAGTGAAAGTATCTTCGTGAAGTTGTCACGACATTTCAAAGACTCAATGTATACAACATTGATCAGTTTAATTCTTTTCAATCAATCAATAATAAACATACTAAAGTTTATTTTGACAATGATGATGTCAACAATGCAGACTGAAAATCAATAACATCATATTTATGAGAAAAGATATCACGTTGAACTAAATGTCAATTCATCGTTGATCATAAGTCAATTATCAAGATTTGCACTCGTTATTTACTTGCATGAATATTGAGCGATCATGTTGATAACAACAGCAGTTCATGATCAGATGTTAAAAAAGAATGACTTAGTGAGAAAATGAAAGAAGCATGAAAGAAGATTGCAAATCATTTAAACAAAAAGTGTCAGATCACAAACGTTCTAAAGTAAAAAACATTTCAATGAAGACAAAGACTTGAAAGATAACACGCTCAGATCTTTCGTTGAGAATAAGACTCATACTAAGTAGATGTACAACTTCTTTGAAACATGATGATCGAGTGTACTGAGTTGAGTATGAATCATAGTTGAGAGCGAATACAACTGACAGAAGCAATTCATGAGAAAAGTGCAAAAGAGTTTGACACAGAGTCTGTTAAATAATGATGACTTTGCATGTGATTAGATATGTACTAACTGAACATTAAAACATCAACTAACATGAAAAGACTTTTCAAGACAGATTTTGCGCAAGAATCATAGCAAATGTATTGACTCAGAAGTTTTACTGTAAAGTCAGAAATAAGATAGCATATTAAGAATACACAAAGATATTCTTTGATTCACTTTCTACTAATATCATTCTCATTGCAGTGACAATAATTGTTCATTGTATACAAGAATATGAATCAGAAGAGCACAGATTAGACAAGTTTAAGAAATTGAATGTGAAGAGTAAGTGAACATTTGCATATATCAATGACTAAAGTGATTGAAGCAAAGCTGAACTTGATAACATGCAGCAACATGAATGCACGTCAATGTGACATAAAATCAACAAGCTCATAAGCATCAACAATCAATATTGAAGATTCTGCTATGTTGTATCAAGCAACAAATCAATAATGATGATATCAAAGCAATTATGAACACTCAAGCTGTACTTAATGTATACGTTGATTGTCTTAATGATCTCTCATTATACAAGTTAGAAAACAACGTGCAACTTGATTCAAACGCAAGTCATAAGAAAACACTCTTGAGTTCAGAAAGCATTTTCATCTTTCAATCTTTGAAACTAACATCGCTTGTTTTTGACGTAGTATTATCAAATGAAGCTGTAAATATTGCAACTTGTAACTAAATCTTCAATTACTGATGCTGTGTAAAAGAGATTGATCAAATTGAACACAGAAAATGAATTGTTGACTGATGATGTTTGAGTAAGCAAGAAGCAAACTCTTAGCAAAAGATCTCACTCTACATCACAAACTAAAGATCAATCACGTATCATATTGCAAAGCGATGAATATAAGCTCATGATAGCACAACAGAATGATGTTGAGTCAACAATGATTAAGATCAGCTGAGAATGAAAGTTTGATGATTTGTGAAATGCTTTAGACATGAAGAAGAATGAACGTTTGTGATATAAAGCAGACAAGACAGACAAGATTTTAAGCGATGAGAAGAAATATGAAAGCTTCATGTGCAAGATGAGAAAGAAAAGCATCGTGAATGTAACTCGCAAAAAGAAAGAAATTAGAGAAAAATAGAACTCAAGCACAGTAGTCACTATAATTAAATGATTCAAACAAAGCAAATATTTTGCTTCATACTGCAAAAGCACTTCTGTTGCATATGTTTACATGAGAAAACATGATATTAATAGTGATGCAAGTGCACTAATTGAACACTTTGAACATCTTGCTCAAGAATGCGCAAGCGCTTATGTTGCAGATGCTGTCATGAGAGAACATAGTGCTAGAAGTGATGTGAATGCATAATAAGAAAAGAGTGACAATATTAAAAAGAATGATCAAGACGTTTATGATGACATTGATTATTAAAGAACAAAAGATACACTGAACACTTTGAGCAGTCTGTGTAACATTAGAGCTATGTTTGCAATGTATGATAATTGCGCAGTTGATAGCTTGATCATTGATGATGATTCTAATGAAGAAAGATCATGCAGAAATAACAGTAAAATTCAAGCTTCAATGATATTATTCGACATTGCAACTTTAATTGCTACAAATGTCAAGATTGTATTTGTTGAATCAAATGATAAATAAACATACTGCGCTCTTAAAAGTTCTAGAAATGTTAACGCTTTTATGAATATGCATCAGCTAAAAGTGACGCAAATTCGAGACATGAGATTAAATAAATATTTGAGATATTGATCATTAAAAGCGCTAAAATTTGTCTCTGTCACTCTTTACAAATTGCAGATGTATATCATGTTATGTGATGAAGATTTGATTTGAACGTTCTTTTTAATGATTGAGAAAGTGTGCTAAGTTGTTTTAATAGAGTGTTTGATAGAGAGTTTGATAGAGAATTTGATAAAGCGTTTGTGTGATGATTAGATTTACTAGATGAATAAATGAAGTCTATAAGAGTGATATGACAATGTAATATTCTAAGCAGACACAGAATGAATATATATTATGATAAAGCTAATTATTAAGAAGCTTTTGATAACTTGAAAGAATTGATCAACTATAGAGAATTTGTCAAGCATTGTCAAGTCAAGCACGACATAACTCATGATATATTAAGTCAAAAATATAATGTAGTTTAAATAATGTTTTGCAGAGTCATAAAGTTTTAGAGCTAATCTTTATGTATTAATTCATCATAACAATTGTCTTTTCTTTTAAATGAGTTCATTCTCAATCTTAATAATTAATGTTTTTGTTTACTCTGATAAATAATGATGTGCATTCATTGATTCACTCTAGAAGCTCTTGATAAAAATCTTCAAATTTCTGTAAAAAAAACAAGAAAAAGAGAAACTTTCAATTGAATAATGATTCATCTTTAATTATAATGCGTGTAAATGACATTATAAATAATATATGTGATGTGTAGTTGATGTAGATGACAGCAATGATGATGTGTAAATAGTACATAAACATTGTTTATCTTTCAAGTAAATGATGTTGTTGAGATGATAAAGCATAAACAAGAGTGAATAATAATTGTTGATTTGTTTATTATTCTTTCAGTTTCTTTCAACTTTTCATTTTCTTCAACTTCATTTTTTTTCAATCATAATTATATTTTTATCATTGTAAAATTACTTTTGACAGACTTTAAGTATATTTGTATAGTAGAAGTAAAAGATCTAAATCATGAATCATGAACATGCAATGATGCTTAAAGAAAGTTGTAAAATGATGAAGTCAATTGATGCTTGAATCAAGATCATTATGAAAGTAAGTGATGTCACAACTTGAGATTTCACGACTATTACTGCAATTAATAATATCATAAGTTTATTTAAAAAACATTGATCAAATATAATAATCATGATGCTGCTGATGCTGAATTGCTCATGATGATGCAGACATCATCAAATTCTGATCAAGAACTCATCACTTTTACTATTTAAACTTTTAAGTACATCTTTGCTATTAAAGAGAAAATTTGAAAGATGATGAGAAAAGAAATAATCGTTGATACTTTGTCAATGATCTTGTCAAACTCACAGACTTCATGAAATCAAAGAATGATGATAAGATTCACTTATTCAACTTCTTAATGTCGTTATTGATGCTTTTCAGTTGTTAATTGTAAAAATCAGCAAAAGAAGTGCTGCTGATTTTGAAGCTTTAAATAAAGTGATTTGTATAAAGTGTGTTCAAGTTTTACACATCAAGAATAAAACATCATTGTGTGATGTCATTTTTCAAAGAAAGACTATGTACAAGAAGTGTGTTTACTGTGTAAGTAATGAGAATTTTTATATTGCAATGAGTATATTTATCTGATACATTTGCTAAATACTTCTGATTCAATATTTAGATTCTTGACATTTGTATTTTGACTATCATTAAATGACTGAGCTTCGTTTTTACTTGTAGTCGAGTTCATGTATTATCAGACAAAGCACTCTTCATTGAGCTGTAGTTTCTTTAAAGTCATGTATGACTATGAGTCAATCTTTGACATATACATCAAGAATGATGCTATGAAAGAAGAAGTGTCAGCAGCAAAAGAATGCATTGAAATGCTGCAAGATATATAAAACATGTTGATGCAACAATAATAAAATGCAATTGATGTTCAGACAAAGTACTATAATCAAAAACATAAGTTTAAGTTTTTTAATATTGATGATTTAATCATGCTATCAGCAAAAAATCTGAAGCAAAAGAAGTTAAGCAAGAAGTTATTAAATAAGATAATAGAATTCTTTTATATACAAGAACTCATAAATCTCAAAAACAATCACAACGCACGCATCACAAATTTTGAAAAAGAGCATTACAAACAAGACAGAGTGAATCTAGAAGATGATTGAATGACGATGAATTGCATGAATCGCAGCAATGCTGATTTGAAGACGATTGCGAGCAATGTCGATTCGTTGCAAGAAAACAGAGATGCAAGATCGAAACACTCACGTGATGACAAAGAGAATGTTGCTAACATTATTGATCTACTAATAAAGATATCAACGTTAGAGAAAGAGAAGAGCAAAGATCATTCATGAAAAGAGATAGCATTGAAGCTGATTTGACGTCTTCGACTCAACTCAGAAGAAAAACATCACGCGAATCAGAACGCGTTCATCGCGAAGAATGTACAGAAACTGAAGACATCAGTTCAACTGCTTAACAAGCAGTTGCATACACAGAAAAACATGCGTCTTTCAACGAAAATCACGTCATAAGCGAACGTGGCAAGAGAAGAAATAGCGACGAGAAAGCAACGTTTCAGAGATGACTCGTCGTCGCTTTGCAAGAGACGAGAAGTCATGATTAAGATAATGAACAGAAGAGAAATAAAAGAGATACAGAAGAAGTCAATCAAACAGATTCTACAGAGAATTGCAGACGTGTTGACAGATCAAAGAAATCTAATTGTGTCACTTCGCAAGCTGAGCAGCAATGACATTTCCCTTTACGCAGTTAGCTCAGATGCTCGAGCAAACCTGAAAAAGACTCAGACGTGAGCAAAAGAAATCGCGAGTTCGACATGCATAGCACGTCAAACCTTCGCAGTGCTGACACATGAAGTACGCACTACAATAGACATGAGCAATCAAGAAAAGATCATTGAAAGATTGATAAAAGATAACGCGAGACTTTATGAAGATCTGAAAGTTCTAAGAATAGTCTGACTCAAGAAGGTAGCAGATAGCGAAAAGACTCATTCGTCGCTCATCGTAAAGATTGCGATCGAAGCGATGATGAATTGACTAATGAACGTGAGCATGCTGAACTCATATCAAGAATGTGCATGCGAGCTATTTGAAAAGAACTGTCGCATCACACAGTGCTTCAGATGTCACGAATTTGATCACATGACTAAGATCTGCAGAAAGAATCAGCGCTGCGAAAAATGCGCAGACAAGCATCACATAAAAAAGTGTGTAATGCCTTCGAATAAAAGACGTTGCATCAACTGCAACGAAAATCACGAACTCTGAAGACGCATCTGTCTCAAGTGACGACAGCAGATGAAACAAGCGTTCGAAATCTATAGAAATAGATCGTTCAGATATTCTGAGATGTCTAAATACAATTGCACACTCTTCTCGCTGTTTCTGAACTCTTTAGATTCAACGAACTCTTTAGATTCAACGAATTCTTTCGATTCAATGAATCTCTTGAGCTCAGCAACAGTCATGCTGAAAACATGCAGTTGAATCGCTGATGAATTAGCTTGACAGATAGTAGAGATCAAGAAGAGACGAGTCAATCTTTTCTCTTGCGTGAGTAGTGACTCAGATGAGACAACATCTGAGCAAATTCAGAAATGTTCAATCAGAAAGCGAGAAAAATCATCGATGATCGAAAGCATACAAAGAGTCTTTTCATTGCAGAGTCAACAACAGCTATGAATAACTCTATGATAAAACAGTCTTTTCTACGAATTCTACAGTACAACATCAGAAAATCATTAAGAATTCAAGAATCATTTCTAATTAACAGAGAAGTTCGCGAATTTGACATAGTAGTTATACAGAAGTAAGATTGCAACAACAACGACTTGTAGTCATTTAGTGCAGCACACAACTTCTTTCACCTAGTGAAAAACTCGTCATCTCAATCAAGAACATGCATATATGTTAACAAACATCTAAGACTCAATCAATGAATAGTAGAAACAGCTGAGTCAGACATTTGCTCAATCAGAATATTAACTCGCAACACAGACGATGAAACGCAGGCGCTAAGACTTCTAAACGTCTACAACTCATGCTCACTGTTTACTATATTCACAGAGAGATTTTTAATTATTTCTCGTTTGAATGAACTACTCAAGAATGACTGCAAACAACTGATCATAAAAGATTTCAATCTACATCATTCTCACTGAGAGAGACGAAGATGCTTCACTCGTCATACGATGACTGATACTCTACTAAACGTCATTACAAATGCAAGGCTGAAATTATTACTGAAATCAGACACTATTACTTGCGAAGCTCACAATCAATTTACGACGATTGATTTAGTCTTTAGCAGCGAGAAAATACAGTTCATGACACGCAAGTGCAAGATACGAATCGATCTGCATCAGAGATTGAATCATCTTTCGATCATCACAGAGCTATGTCTACAAACAATCTCAGTGCAACTCTCGACTCAACGACTTTGAAAGAAAATGAATACAGAAGCATTGAGTGCTTATCTGCGAATACATCTATCTTTGAAACGCTCTTTAGACGACAAGACTATGATGAATGACAGAGTGTGCAAGATTATCAGAGTGCTACAGAAGATCATCGAGAAATCTATTTTCTTGACAAAGTCATCAAATCAAGCAAGAGACTTTTGAAATCAAAGCTGCTTCGAAGTAGTAATGAAATCAAGACGACTGCGAATCATATGAAAAACGCAAGACACATTAGAAGCGTGAAATGAATATCTGAAGCACAACGATCATAAAAACAAGATCATTCAACAAACGAAATGCGCACACTTCAGAACACAAATGCATGAGCTGAGCAAAGCATTCAAATTGATATGACGCTTTGCAAAATGAGCTAGAATCGAAAGTCAGTTATCTAAAAAGCTTTCTCAGTTTTCGTCACTGAAGCGAAGCGACATTGATCATATGACAACGACGTTTGAGGAAAAAATCGAGATACTGCGAGGAAAGTTCTTTTCCTCACCTTCTCAAGCGAATGTCAGCGACATTGCAGAATCATTCATATCTCTGACAGTCTCATTCAATTCACGCATCACAGAAGATGAAGTGAAGCAGACAATCAGATGAGTAAAAGCAGACAAAGCATCAAGCGCTTCAGATATTTCAAACAGAGCGCTTCAAGCGAGTCTTGCAGAACTGATCTCAGTACTGACGAGTTTATTCAACGCATGCGTAACACATAAGTATCATTCGAAGCAGTTCAAAAAGACTCAGACAATAGTACTACACAAATTGAAGAAAAGCGACTATATTGATTTGAAGACGTATCGACTCATTGCTTTGCTCGATATCATGAGCAAAGCGCTGAAGTCGATCATGATCAAAAGACTGAGTGACATAGTCAAGACTCATTGCATGCTATCAAATGCTCAAATGAGAGCGAGACGCAAGCGATTCGTGATCTCGACGTTAAATCTACTAGTAGATCAAGTTCACACAGTGTGAGACTGTGAAATCAAATATGTGATCTTCATGCTAAGCTTAGATGTCGTCGAAGCGTTTGATCAAGTCTCACACGTCAGACTTCTGCACACGCTGAAAATGAAAAGAACGTCGAGCTACATAATTGAATGAACACGCAGCTTTCTAGAGAATCGAGAGACATCGCTAATATTCGATGAACAAACGAGCGACATGCGCGAGATAAACGCAGGCATATTGCAGAGATTTCTCATTTCATCAATTCTCTTTCTATTCTTCAACGCAAGTCTAATTGAAAAATGCGAAGCACTGAGAATTAAAATCGAAGTGCTTGACTTCGTAAATGATATTAACATTCTAGTCTACGACAGATTCACTGAAGAAATCTGCAGAACACTGAGCAAAGCACACAACGTCTGCGCGAAATGAGCTCGCACTCATGACGCAACGTTCGCATCAGAAAAGTACAAGCTCACGCATTTCACTAGAAAATTGAAGAGGTTCGACATGATGACTAGCATACAAATAGAAAGCTCAGTTATCAAATCGAAATCAGACGTACGAGTTCTAGAGATGCAACTGAACATGAAACTGCGATGAGACGCGCATCTTCGACAAATAGAGACGAATCACGTTACAAGAATGCTGACACTTAGTCGTCTTGAAGTCTTCACATGAGAAGCTATCTTCACAAAAGCGAGGCAAGTATACTCAGCAGTAGTGAGATCAGAAATTGCATTCGAAGCGTCAGTCTGCCATCAGCGCGACAAGAAAGATAAATTGTCAAGCAAAGAACGCAGGCTAGAAACACTTCAGAATCAGACTCTGCATCACGTAGCAGAAGCATTCAAAAGAGTAAACATCGAAACTCTAGAGACAGAAACATACATAAGTTCGCTACATGTTTATCTGAACATGCTACAGAACAAGATCACGCTACACAGTCGAGTCAACGGTCGAACACAAGAGGTCAGACAAGCATGCGAACTAATACGCGTTCGTTTGACGAAAGTTAATCGCGTCATTTCTCGCTCACTCGTCATCAAGAAAATAGTACTTCTGAATGTTTTCATTCAAGAAGATGCGAAGATACAGTCGAGACGCAGACGACACACTTTCTTCTTCACAACGATTTCAACAAGCAAATAGCATCGCAATAACGCAGTATCACAAAGATCAATGAAATCAACGATGGGAAAAGTACAGAGAACGCGTCGCAGATGTCAATGCAATCTCAGCACAAAGATTGCACCTGAGCAATAAGATGATAAAGATGCGTGATGATCTTCAGAAAGCAGAAAGCATTCTTGCAATGCACATCAGAATCAAACGCATAGATCTGAATGCTTATCTGCACTCTAGAAACATTTCAGGCATGAATAGCTCGCGATGCGACTGCGAATGAAGTCATCAGATGACGAAGCATGTACTCATGCAATGCTTAAACTGATCGCATCTGCGATCAAGAATGCTACAAGATGCTGACTTCTCAAACTATCAAATAATCGTCATCATTACGAAGAGTCTCAGAGCAGTAGCAAAGATGATGATGAAAACGAAGCTCTTAAAGCAATTTAAAGTGACTAGAACACTCATTCTTTAACATGCAATCAACGCGAACAAATTTGATACATAGTCTCAAAACTCACTGTTTCGACTGCGTGAAGCAGTCGTGTAGACTGCGAGTGATTTTCTACCTCAGAGAGTTTTGTTCACTCAATACAGATAGCATAGAATCTCTCATGAGTCGATCTAATCAATGTCACAAGAATGTATGAATTTATTATTATTATTATTACAAGAACTCATAAATAAGCAGATGTATTATCTTGATCTTTTAATCATTTATAAAGTTCATTTTGTCTTTTATGTATTTCTTTTAGAGTCATATAATCATAGATTAAATGATGATTTTATACTCGATTATTTCATACTTGAGCTTATTGATAATGAGTAAGAATGAAAGATAGAAAAGATTCTACAGAAGCAAAAAAGAAAGAAAATCTTATATTATAAGATACAATGAAAAGAATATTTCATTGAATATAATCAATGAATATCAAGCGAAGATATGAAAGATGTTTCAAAACTTATAAAAGCTTTCAAAATGAGACTGAAACATGAGCGAAAAGCATAATCACTCACTTTCAAGCATAAACTCATTATTAGAAAAGAAGAATCATTGTATTATGATAGTTTTGTTCTTTAATGAAGCGATCTCATATGTAAATTAACAGACAGAAGAAAAAGCGCAAAGATGCTCAAACACATTTGACAAAAAAGCACAATCATCATAATATAACAAACATCATGCAATCATCACTTCATTAAACATCTTTCACATGAAACAAGATTGCAAACTTCTTCTTTTTTTCATTATCAGATTTATATTGAAACGCGAAGACAAAGATTTGAAAGACAACAGATTATGCTAAAATATATTAGAACAATTAAAAATGCTGACAAAACAATATATAATTGAAATTGAATGTATTGCAAAGCGCTTTACATTCAGAATTTCTTTAACAATATCATTAATAATCATCATTTCTTTAAGAATAAGTTTTTGAATCTTTAAAGACTTAAGTTTATGAGTTTCTTCAAGATGATTCTTTACATGAGTCATTGTTATCAATTTCTTGTAAAGAATTTTCTGATGAACAGTAAATGTTTTCAAAGCAACATTCTTTTCTTCATCTTCAATTGTACTATCATGAATATTCTGCAGATAAAAGAATTCATTGACAGACTCATCTTACTTTTCTGAACAATATATTCATAGATAATGTTTCAGCGTTTGATTCTGTCATTCTGTCTGATCATCTGTTTGTGAATAAAAGATAATGCTTAATCGTCGTTTCATCTTGACATGATAGCAAATCTCTGATCAGAACGCACTGATAAATAAATTATCTTTATCAATAATTATATCACTTGAGACTTCATATTTTAAAGCAATTTTCTCAAAGAACAACTCTGCTAACTTTATGATAGTCAGAGTTTTCTTCATAAACAGATAATACATCATCTTCATGTAGTGATTGACTATCATGAGAATTGAGTCATAAACAACTTCTTTTCATTTACTAAACGACAGATCTGTTATGAAATTCATAGTGATTTCTTTTCATGAATTTGTGAATCGAAGTAATGATTTCAACTCATCATATGATAGATGACATTTTATCTTTACTCTTTGATAAATATCACAAGTATTTATATACTTTTTGACATTCTTGATCATACTTTTTCAGTAATATTTGCAATTTAATAGCTCGCTGATCTTGTTAGCATCAAAATGTCTTGCTAACAAGTCATCATGATGATGTTTCAATAATTTTTTTCTGACAGAAAGATTTTCTGAAACATACAATGATTCATTGTACTCTATCATTTCTTGACTATTCAATGTTTAAGCTTCAACGTCATTCTTTTATATACTCATCGTTTCATCTGCTTTTAATCTCACAACAAATTCATCTTTTTGCTATAAGATCTTGATGAGCTCGACTATAAATTTACTACTGAAGTTGTATATTATTTCATGAATTGTCAATACTTTAACAATTGCACGTGAAATGAGTTGTTTGCAATCAACAGTTTCAGCAACAAAATTAAGCTGTTTCTCAACTACGTTGCAATCTTTATGAATCAACATTTCAACATTTGTGCTTTTTGAAGTTGTTAATTTGAGTTGAGAAATTCTATCTTTTGAGAAATGTACTTCATTTAGATGCATTTCTTGCACTGTTAAAGTCATGACTCTCAGCAGCATACTTCTGACATGCATTGCTGAACATGTACTTGTGTTTTCACTGACACTGTGAACAAACATCTTCTCAACTTCATTAATCACTCATGTACAATAGATTTTATCTTGCAATTTGCTTTCAACATGTTTCGCTGAATATCTTTGTTCATTGACATTGTGAATGAACATCTTCTTAACATCGTTAATCATTCATGTTCATCAGTGAATTTCATCTTGCAGTCTGCTTTCAACATGTTTTGCTGAATATCTGTTCATACTTATACTGTGAATGAACATCTTCTCAACATCATTAATCACTTGTATACAGTATAGTTCTCTGATTGCTATAAATATAAAGCTATTTAAGCTTTCTATTCTAGTCAGCTTTCGCTGCAGAGTAAGCAGCAAATGATTTGCAAAGATGTTTTCATTTTTATAGTCAAATCATTTCAATGATGCATTAATTAAGTTTATCTTTTCTGATCTATGCATTATTTCAAAGTTGCAAATCAACAATCTCATAACTCATTTGACTTGTTTTTCATTTAGCTTTCAAACGTTTATAAAATTCTTCAGATTATTATGATTCATCAGAACTTCAACAGTATGATAACTGTTTTTCACATAGTGTCATCAATGTTTAAACATTGCTACTATGACTAGAAGCTTCTGATCATATATTTCATAATTCTTTCAATGTTTATCATCATTTTGAATCAGAATGCAATTGAATGTTACTGATCTTCATCATCTGACTGAAACAAAATACTCATGACTGCATAATTAAATGTGTTAATCTTGATGTGTATATGTCGCTCTGAGTTAAAGTGTCTTAGTATAGATGCTCTCATAAAAACGTCGCGAAGCTGATTAAAAGCTTGTTTCGCTTTGCTTGATCATATGAATGAGCTCATTTTTACATCTTTTACACTATCTCTTAGCAGTTCTGTTAAAGACTCTGCTATCTGAGAGTAATAATGTATAAAACATCAATAGAAATTGATGAACTTCAGAAAAACTTATATTTTTTCAATACATCTTTGATCTGAATCATGTTTTGATGATGTTTACTCTACTTGAGTTCATTGAAACACTCTCGATGAATATGATAAATTCTAGAAAGTTCACTTTAGTGATGAAGAATTCACACTTCTTCAAGCTAGCATATAACTTAAACTTTCGCAATCTTTTAAGAATCTGCTTCATGTGATCTATGTGATCAATCTTCTTTACGAAGAAAATTAAAATGTCATTCAGATAAACAACACAAAAGTTATTTAAAAATTCTGTCAAGATTTTATTAATATAAGTTTGAAAGATGACAGATGCATTGATCAAATCAAATAACATAATCATATATTCAAAGTGATCATAATGAATATGAAATATTATCTTTCACTCATCTTTACGTTGAATTCTGAAATGATGATAAACATTCTTCAAATTTAACTTAATGAACTGCTTGACTTTATTGAGTTTGTCTAGAGTTTTACTAATTAGAAACAATGAATGATGATTTTTGACAATGATCTTATTCAGATCTTGATAGTTTATGCATAAATGAAGATTATCATTCTTTTTGAGAATGAATAAAATAAACGCATCAGTCAAGTTAATGAAGTGCTTAATTCATTCTTTCGCTAAAACATCATTTAAATACTGTCTCAGAATCACTAATTCTATGTTCAACAAATTATACAACAATTCATATGATGATTTTGCAATGATTTTGATTGCATGATCATGATCTTCATGCAAAAGCAACTTGTCGACACTTTTTATTAAAAATACATCTTCATATTCTTTCAATTCAATGAGTAAAGTCTGCGTTTTAAGCGCATTTGTGATACAACTTGTTACGTTATTCATTGCTTTCACTTGATGTTTAATGATTGATTCTTTGACAACGTTGATCATGACAAGAGCATACACAGTAGACTTATCATGTAGAACTTTTGCAAATGCTTGTGTGAAGAACAACTCAAATGCATACTCATTCATGTTGAAACATCATGTTCTTGCAATCATGTCTATTCAAATACGCTTGAATTGTATATTTAATATATTCAAAATCAGAGAAGATTCTTTCTTGTTAATAGTATAGAAGATACTTATATCTTTTTTCTTTATGCTTCAACTATCTCTCAATCGATAACACATCTTATAAACGTCATAACAATAAACATTCTGATCATTCATTCAGATAAATCTTGAAAGATTGATGTTCAGCAATAAGATATCTTGCTTGATGATGAAACGTTGACTAATCATGTTCATCTTGACATTGATATTTATATGAATTTTCATTTCTGTCTTCTGATCTCTTTGAATTACATGCTCTTTATATATAAAAATCTTCATGAAGAGAACTTTTTATTTTTTTCTTAATGATTTGAAGCATTTATCAAGAACTTGTTCTTTTTTGAAATCTTGAAACAACTTATATGTAACATTAAATTAATAAATACTTGATTTACATCAGATTCTTTTGATCTATTCTTGATCTTTTCATCTTTACAATCAGTAAAGTAATGATTCTTTCAATTGCATGTGTAACATGTTATGTTGAACAAATTCTTGCTATTACATGACAAAGCATGTAAGCTTGTTTTTGATGAAGAGTCAGATCTGATTAATTGATAAGATTTCTTTCACTTTAAATGAGTTTTCTTGTTGATTTTATCTTAATCATGCAAGTTCTCATCTTGAAATCATTTTAATGACAAGATGTGTTCTTTTCACAGATTTGTTTTCAATTGAGCGACAAGATTGATTAATGCATCTTATGTGATAGAAATTGACTGCACATTAGTAATGATCATGCTCAGCTCAGATCTCAACTTGATGAATAAATGAGTTCGCTTATGCTCATTATTATACAATGAAAGTTGATGTTTCAGAGTGCTTAAATGAGCTGCAAATGTTCATATTATCTGATCTGAACGTTGCAATGTGTTTGCATACTGCTGAATCATATCTATGTTTTGATTCATTGAATCTTCAATTAAATTCAGAAGAAAGTCAATAAAATTGAATCACATCTGCTGAGCTGCAAACATAGTCTCTTCGTGATCAAATCAAAGTTTCTTTGATTCATTCTTCAGATAAATTATGCAGTATAAAATCTTTTTCTCATCTTTTTCAAAATGTTAAGAAGTATTTTGAAATGAGATTTTAACATCACGAATTCACTCTCTATGTTCTTTTATGATTTTATCATGATACTTCTTTAAAAATATTGAGAATCTTCACTTTTGCAAAATGATCTCATTTTGACTTCGTTTTGTCATCATCGACATTATGAAAACGATGCGTAGATTGTTTGAATTCTTCATGAAAGCTTAAGTGAAAACTTAATGACTTTTCTTCGTTGTTTTGATAACTTGCAGAATCTCAATCTTTGATTGAATAACTGCTAGCTTCTGTTTCTTTTGCAGTTTATCACGTTGAAGCATTACTCATGTCAGCTGTTCATTAATATCAAGAGAGAATTCATCTTCTGCTTCTTCACTTTCTGATTTCATTATGCAACGTTCGTTTTCTGATATGATGTTTCATGAGATTAAAATGTCATCATTTCAACTTTGTTATGATCATGTTGCTGTTGTCATGCTTGAATATCAAATTGTCATTTCTAAAAAGAGTTTAAAATAATTAGAACTGTGATGATCAGATTTACTAAATGAATAAACGAAATTTATAAAAGTGATATAACAATGTGATATTCTAAGCAGACACAGAATGAATATATATTATGATAAAGTTAATTATTAAGAAGTTCTCAATAACTTGAGAGAATCGATCAACTATAGAAAGTTTGTCAAGCATTGTCAAGTCGAGCACGATATAACTCATGATATATTAAGTCAAAGATATGATGTAGTTTAAACGATGTCTTGCAGAGTCATAGAGTTTCAGAGCTAATCTCTATGTGTCAATTCATCATGACAGTTTGATAGATTGTTTGATAGAAAGCTCAATAGAAAGCTCAGTAGAAAACTTAATAGAAAATTTGATAGAAAGTTTGATAAAGCATTTGATCAAAAGTTTGATCGAGAGTTTGATAAAGAATTCAATAAAGAGTTTGATAGAGAATTTGATAAAGTGTTTGATAAAGCATTTAATAAAGCGTTTAATAAAGCGTTTGATAAAGCATTTGATAAAGCATTTGATAAAGCATTTGATAAAGCATTTGATAAAGCATTTGATATCAAGTCATGAAGAATACTTTCTATTGAGCTAATTAGCATATGTTACGAATGTGTCAGAATTGATTAGAGCTAGTCAATGATCTAGTTGAGATCTGATCTAGATCTGACTCAGGTTTGACTCAGATATGACTCAGCATCTTTTTTCTTCTCTAGCATCTTCTAATCAGCTTCTATTATCTTCTAGACAAACACACTTCTTTGTGTTACGAGTGATCAACAGATTTCTATGACAAACACATTTCTTTGTGTTGCAAACATCTTTCAAATCAACATCTTTCTTGTGTTTCAACACGTTTTTCTTGAGACTAGCGTCGATCTGAGTAACTACTATATAAAGCGTGTTCTTTTTATCTTTTGTATCTTCTTTCTTCTGTATTCTTAAAGTCTTAGTTATAATTATCTCTATAGATCAAACATTCTAGTCATGCACGCACTCTAATTAGTTTCTAGACATGATCTCAACATTATTTTAAGAATTCGTTAATCACATGATACTGATCTCATTACTCATTCAAGTCAACTTGACTGACAACAAGATGAGTATAAAGAAATTTGTGTATCTGATGATCAATGACATCGAAAGACAGAACAACATCAAGAAATCAATAGAATCAACGAGAACATATAATCATGTGATTGCTAGAGAATCTATCGCTCAGTCAGTAGCATCAGTTCAAATCAATTAATAGAATCAACGATAAAGAATCTTCATTGATTGCTTGAGAATCACAAAAACTCTCTCAAATCAGCAACATTCTTCTTTGAAGACTAAACACTTTAACAAACAATCTTTCTACATACTATCAAGCATCGTTCTTCGCTCGATCGTCAATTCTTCGCTATGACTCGATCATCTGTGAACAATTTCTTCAAGAATAATCAAAGCTTTATTTCTTCTGACACTATAAATTTAGTCATTTATTCTGAGTTATCATCTCGCATATTGAAATATCTTAGAATCAATGTCGTATGAAAACATCAATACTCTTTGTCTTATTCTCAGACTCTCAATAAATCTTGTGAAGCTTCTACTTTATGAAATATAAAAAATGTAAAGCAGCTACAACATTGAGTTGAACAAGATTCAGAAGTTTTTCTAAAAGATTTAAACAGTCTTCGAACTCAACGAGATCTAGACGTAAAAGCTTGTGAGTTATTTGACAAGATATCAAGTGAACAAATATGAAAGACTCATTTCGAGAAAATGAATAAAGTCAAAGAATGCTTGAATTAATTAAATCAAACATTTCAAAATCAAGTGACTGAATTGCAACATCAATTGCAATTATTTAAAGAAGTCACTTCTTTCTCTTCTACTCTGTTCAATTTCTTCAAGCAATCTCAAAAACTTTCAAATTTTTCTCTGTTTACTGATGAAAAAGAATCTATCTGAAATGACTGACAAGAAAAGATTCGTGACAAGCTAAAAATCAACGTCGATCATTTCAATATCAATAAAGTTATTCTGATCTACGTTCACTTCAGAATCAAAGAAGACGCAGTCAAAGCTACTTTAACTCATCATCAACAAGATTCATTGAATTTTTATGTCATAGTCAATGATTTGTTAAATGAACTTGCTCAGCTTTACAATGATTTCAACAAAGAGACAAACTTTCGAAGAAAATACGCTAATCTCTCTCAAAGAAAGAGTAAATTCAGCAATTTTTATTCAATGTTTCAACGTTTGTTCTTTTATTTAAAGTATCACGAAAAGCAATTGATCATTGATCTACGAGACAAGATAGTCTATTGTCTTTATGCAGCTTGAAGTAGTCAATTGATTCAGTCAGAATCTCTGAACGAAATTCGTAGTTATCTGATTCATTTGAACAATGAGCATCAAGTCATGAGTGATATCAAAGAAAAGAAATTTCTGAACAAAGTCAGAAAGCAAGTCATCTTTGCTGAGAAACGAGGTTCATTGAATTTCTATAGAAAGATCGAAGTCACTACACTTGTCAATCATTCAAAATCGCATGACGCGATTTTAACTAGCGTCAAAGAGATCAATATACAAACTGAAAGCTGTTTCATTTGTCACAAATCAGATCATACTTCTAAAGAATGCTCTGATCAAACTTCGAGAATTAATGCATTAGAAAATGACGAGTTTGATCAATTTACATTGAACTTTAAGTCAGATTCTGATTTAAAAAACTAGCTATTTCTTTCAGAGTCATTAAAAAGATAGAGATCATATTTTTGTGCAGTCAAATCGAAGTTCTATTGAAAGAAAACTATTTTAAGAAGTCATTTCTGATCAATGCTTCTTTTATCTCTCAGAGCAATTCTTTCAGCCTTCGTTCTTTGATAGATAGTGATTTCGTCATCTACATACTAATACATGACAAGCTAGTCGATAAAGAATGTCAGAAACTTGAAATACAATTTATATTACTAGCAAAAGAGAAGTTAATACGAGAATATGATGAAAAGCTAGCTAGAAAGACTATTACTCATAAGATTTTACTCAATTTTACAATCGAAAGTCATAAGAAATTGACTATGTCAATGCTGATAGCTGATATTGAGCATCATGAAGCTATATTGAGCAAATTCTGAATAAACAAAAATGAAATATTATTGAACATGAGACATGATACTATCATATTTTCTGATTAATTAGATATTTCTATCTCGATTTTTTTGATCTCGTCAAATACAAAGCACTCAAGTTGATCATGATTAACTTCAATCTCTTCAGCAGCTCACAGCAAGATCTTTAAGATGCTCAAGCACTCAGTTTTGATCATTCAGAAAGAGTCATTCTCGATTCAAAACATAAACGTCATCTTTTTTCAAGCACTAGTAAAATGAAAAAAGAAGAATCAGACAGAGATTTTTGCTATGTTCGTTGAAGACATCGATAGAAAAATCATCTACAATACTCAATGCAAACTAAATGTCATAAACATCTTCTTTATTGATGAAATGACTCAGAATCTAGAGAATATTAAAGTCAAGCTATCATCGAAATATCAGAATTTTCTAGACATCTTTGATTGAGCTCAGACAGACAAGCTATCGTCTCATCATTCATATGATCATAAGATAAAGCTTACTAGTGATGCAACATCATCTCACTGTCAAGCATATCAAATGTCTCTTTACAAGCTTCAGAAAGTAAAGAAATATCTGAACAAGAATCTTTTCAAAGAATTTATAACTTTTAGCAAAGCTTCGTATTTCTCATCTGTTCTGTTCATTCTAAAAGCAAATAAAGATTTATGATTCTGCGTTAACTATTGAAAGCTCAATGCTATTATCAAAAGAAATCACTATTCTCTATCGCTCATAAATGAGATGATCGACAAAATAGTTAATTGCAAGCATCTGATTCAATTAGATATCATTTCAACTTTCAACAAACTGCGAATGCATTCTGATAGTGAGAACTACACTATCTTTATCATCGCTTTAGAAGCATATAAATCAAAGATGTTATCTTTTGAACTTATCAATGATTCTGTCTCGTTTCAGCAGTATATGAATGACGTTCTTTAAGACTTTCTAAATGACTTCTGTCAAGTCTATCTAAACGACATTCTGATCTACAGTAAAACTCAATGAGAACATTAACAACATGTCAAGATGATATTAAATCGTTTATGAGAAGCTGATCTACAAGTAGATATTCAAAAGTGCGAATTCAACGTAGAAGAAACTGTCTTTTTAGAAGTCATAGTTTCAAAACAAGATCTTCATATGAATTCTATCAAAGTGAAAGTCATAGTAAACTGAACTACGTTGATCAACCTAAAAGAAGTTCAGAGCTTCGTGAAGTTTGTTAACTTCTATCATCATTTCATTAAGAACTTCTTGAAGCTAGTCAAATCATTCACTCAGCTGACTAGAAAAAACATGTCTTTTGTTTAAAACAAAGTCTGTGTTTAAGCTTTTGATGATCTAAAGAAACAGATCAGCTCGATCTCAGTTCTACAACACTTTGATTCAAAACGACAGACTATTCTGAAAATCAATGTCTCTAACTACGTCAAAGATGAAATACTATCTCAGTACAATAATGAGAATGTTTTTCACTCAGTAACTTTCTACAGCAAGAGCATGATTCTTGCTGAATGCAATTATCATATCTATAACAAGAAATTGCTAGTCATTATTTGATGTTTCAAACACTGAAGACTTGAGCTTGAATGCACTGAATTACTCATTCAGATATTCATCAATCATCAGACTTTGAAGATCTTCATGAAAAATAAACAGTTAACTTGATGTCAAGTCAATTATCTAGACATTTTATTCAAGTTTAACTTTCAGATCATTTTTCAATCAAACAAAATGAACACTAAAGTCAATGCTTTAATCAGAATGTTTCTGATTGACGTCTTTGAATCAACTCAGCGTACTGAAGATTGCTATCAGATCATTCTGACATTTGATAGAATAAATATTCTAGCTATCAAATCTGAAGTTGATCTCTATCAGCGAGTAAAAGATGTCAACAAGATGAATGAGCTTTGCAATGAGTATAAACAAGCTATAAGCGAAAACAAGCTTAAGCTACATAGCATTAAATTGAAGCACTGCGAGATCATTGACGACGTTCTGTTCAGAAAAAACCTACTGTGAGTTTCTGAGAATATGCATACGAAATTACTAAAGAAAATTCATGATCAGTCTTTCATCTTTCACTCTGACAATCAAAGAACTATCAATTTAATTCAACGTTTCTACTATTAATCAGATTATTAAGCAATGATTAGACGTTACATTTGAAATTGTCATGCCTGTTAACGAAGCAAGACATCTAGAAATAGCATCAATGAACTACTTTATTCTTTATCGATTTCACAGAAGCGCTGAAAAGATATAGTTATGAACTTCATCACTGAGTTATTTCTATCAAAAGATTATAACATCATTTGCATAATCATATATCATCTCATCAAGAAACGTCACTATGTCTTCTGTCATTGAGAAGACGATGACATTTCAGTCGAAGAAACGGTTTGAATCATGCTATGAAACATTTATTGACTTCATGATTTATCTAGTTCTATTGTTTTGAACAGAGACTCTCAGTTCATATCAATCATGTGACAAAGTCTTTGAAAGTGACTAAGAATTACAGCTAGTTTATTAACAGCTTATCATTCTGAGATCGATGATCAATTGAAATGAGTTAATCAAGATGTTGAATGTGAACTAAGAATCTACTGCAATTACATGCAGAACAACTGAATAAAATAACTATCAATGATAGAATTCAGCAAGAATTTCAATATCTTCTCAATCATCTCAATAACTTCGTTCTACTTCAATAAGAGTTTTCACTCACGAATGAGTTTTGATTCAGATACGACTGACTACAAAACTACTCATGAATGTCTTAAAGCTAGAAAAGCAGATGATATTATCATTTGAATGAAAGAGCTTCTTAGCTTTGATCATCAGCAATTAGAAAAGACGAAACAGATCATCAAAGCTCAGATCAATAAACATAAACGAGACGTCATCTATGAAGTAGACGACTGAGTTTGATTATTCTCTAGAAACATAAAGACAACTAGATCATGTAAGAATTTGAAAGATAAACAGCTAAAACTTTATCAAATTACTGTCAAAGTTGAGATCTTCTATCATCTTCGTCTATCAATAAGCATGAAGCAGCTGCATTCAATGTTCAGTTTAAAGCTATTATGTTCTTATTTCAATGACTTCTTATCAGAACAACATTCGAAATCATCTAAATCTCTCACTATCGAAGATGATGAGCATTGAAAGATAGATGACATTTTGAACTCTAGACGCTATCGAGATCGAATACAATACAAGATCAAATGAACAGAACTAGATCAAGATGACGAATGATACTATGTCGATAGAGAAGAATTCAAGAGCTTGAAAGAAGTTCTAGTTGAATTTCATAAGCTTTATTCAGACAAGTCACACTAAATTGAAAAACAGTGGAAATTTTTGCGTTTTATTTGTTCTATTCATGCGAACATAAATTTTTGAAGAGGGGAATAATGTTACGAATGTGTCAGAATTGATTAGGGCTAGTCAACGATCTAGCCGAGATCTGGCCTAGATCTGACCCAGGTTTGGCTCAGATATGGCTCAGCATCTTTTTCCTTTCCTAGCATCTTCTAACCAGCTTCTATTGCCTTCTAGGCAAACACACTCCTTTGTGTTACGGGTGATCAACAGGTTTCTATGACAAACACATTTCTTTGTGTCGCAAACATCTTTCAAACCAACATCTTTCTTATGTTTCAACACGTTTCCTTTGAGACTAGCGTCGACCTGAATAACTACTATATAGAGCGTGTTCTTCTTGCCTTTTGTACCTTCTTTCTTCTGTATTCTTAAAGTCTTAGTTATAGCTACCTCTATAGATCAAACATTCTAGCCACGTACGCACTCTGGTTAGTTTCTAGGCACGGTCTCAACAGCATGTGCTATGAAGCATGTATGAAGCATACTATGAAGTAGATCATGAAACGTAGAACGTTTATTTGAACATGTTGCATGAAGCATGTTTTGAAGCGAGTAGAGTGATGAGTAAATGATCAAGTCAATAGCTGAGTTGATAGCTGAACATGTAGATAGACGAGTAGATAGAATGATGAGTAGAATGATGAGCATGTAGAGTGATGAGTAGAATAGATAGACGAGTCGATAGAAATCGTAGAATAGATAAACAGAGCGAACAAAATGTAATTAATTCAATAATACGCTCATACTT
>JAABUV010001097.1_pt1 | contig 39731 bp, 35 predicted proteins | sample 5559971 | NCBI WGS metagenome assembly JAABUV01 (sample SAMN10711881, study PRJNA513362) | rock metagenome | isolation source: Antarctica rocks | place: Antarctica: Victoria Land, Knobhead nord | collected 2015-12-19 | reverse complement strand
AAATGAAAGCGAGACGCAAGCAATTCGTGATCTCGACGTTAGATCTACTAGTAGATCAAGTTCACACAGTGTGAGACTGTGAAATCAAATATGTGATCTTCATGCTAAGCTTAGACGTCGTCGAAGCGTTTGATCGAGTCTCACACATCAGACTTCTGCACATGCTGAAAATGAAAAGAACGTCAAGCTACATAATCGAATGAACACGCAGCTTTCTAGAGAATCGAGAGACGTCGCTAATATTCGATGAACAAACGAGCGACATGCGCGAGATAAACGCAGACATATCGCAGAGATCTTTCATTTCATTGATTCTCTTTCTATTCTTCAACGCAAGTCTAATTGAAAAATGCGAAGCATTGAGAATTAAAATCGAAGTGCTTGACTTCATAAACGATATTAACATTCTAGTCTACGACAGATTCACTGAAGAAATCTGCAGAACACTGAGCAAAGCACACGACGTCTGCGCGGAATGAGCTTGCACTCATGACGCAACGTTCGCACCAGAAAAGTATAAGCTTACGCATTTCACTAGAAAATCGAAGAGATTCAACATGACGACTAGCATACAAATAGAAAGCTCAGTTATCAAATCAAAATCAGACGTACGAGTTCTAGAGATGCAACTGAACACGAAACTGCAATGAAGCGCGCATCTTCGACAAATAGAGACGAATCACGTCACAAGAATGCTGACACTTAGTTGTCTTGAAGTCTTCACATGAGAAGCTATCTTCACAAAAGCGAGACAAGTATACTCAGCAGTAGTGAGATCAGAAATTGCATTCGAAGCGTCAGTCTGACATCAGCGCGACAAGAAAGATGAACTGTCGAGCAAAGAACGCAGACTAGAAACACTTCAGAATCAGACTCTGCGTCACGTAGCAGAAGCATTCAAAAGAGTAAACATTGAAACTCTAGAGACAGAAACATACATGAGTTCGCTACATGTTCATCTGAACATGCTACAGAACAAGATCATGCTACACAGTTGAGTCAATGATCAAACGCAAGAGATCAGACAAGCATGCAAACTAATATGCATTCATTTGACGAAAGTTAATCGCGTCATTTCTCGCTCACTCGTCATCAAGAAAATAGTACTTCTGAATGTCTTCATTCAAGAAGATGCGAAGATACAGTTGAGATGCAGACGACATACTCTCTTCTTCACAACGATTTCAACAAGCGATAGCATCGCAATAACGCAGTATCACAAAGATCAATGAAATCAACGATGAGAAAAGTACAGAGAACGCGTCGCAGATGTCAACGCAATCTCAGCACAAAGATCGCACCTGAGCAATAAGATGATAAAGATGCGTGATGATCTTCAGAAAGCAGAAAGCACTCTCGCAATGCACATCAGAATTAAACGCATAGATCTGAATGCTTATCTGCACTCTAGAAACATTTCAGGCATGAATAGCTCGCGATGCGACTGCGAATGAAGTCATCAGACGACGAAGCATGTACTCATGCACTGCTCAAACTGATCGCATCTGCGATCAAGAATGCTACAAGATGCTGACTTCTTAAACTATTGAATAATCGTTGTCATCACGAAGAGTCTCAAAGCAGTAGCGAAGATAATGATGAAAACGAAGCTCTTGAAGCAATTTAAAGTGACTAGAACACTCGTTCTTTAACGTGCAATCAACGCGAACAAATTTGATACATAGTCTCAAAACTCATTGTTTCGACTGCGTGAGACAGTCGTGTAGACTGCGAGTAATTTTCTACCTCAGAGAATTTTGTTCACTCGATACAGATAGCATAGAGTTTCTCATGAGTCGATCTAATCGATGTCACAAGAGTGTATGAATTTATTATTATTATTATTATTATTATTATTATTCATTCAAAGCTTACTCAATATGACTTCATGATGATCAATATCAGCTATTAACATTGATACAATTAATTTCTTATGACTTTTGATGATGAGATTGAATAGAATTTTATGAGTGATGATCTTCTTAAATATCTTTTCATCATAATCTTTTATTAGCTTCTCTTTTATCAATGATATAAATTGAATTTTCAGTTTCTTGCATACTTTATTGACTATATTGAAATGTATGATCATGTAAATGACTGAATCACTGTTTATTAAAGAACAAAGATTGAAAGATCATTTCAAAGAGTTGAGATGAGCATCAATTAAAAACGACTTTTCAAAGTAATTCTCTTTCGATAGAATTTCATCTAGTTTGCACAAAAATATAATCTCTATTTCTTTAATGACTTTTGAAGAGATGACTAGTTATTTGAATCGAAATTTGAATCAAAATCAAAATGATCATATTCATTGTTCACTGCATTAATTTTAGTGAGTCGATCAAGACACTTTTTAAAGCTATGATCTGATTTATGACATATAAAACAAATTTCAACTAGAACGTTTACTTCTTTGACGCTAGTTAAAATCGCGTCATGCAACTTTAACTGATCAGACTTTGAATGATTGATTGATTAAGTGATAATAATCACTTTATGAAAGATAGTTTTTGAAAAATCATTAATGCATTTGAGCTTGTTCTTGATCTTTTAAATGAATCGCTGATCATTATTCAAACAAATCAAATAGAAACGAATTTCTTTTAAAGAATCAGATTGAACTAGTTAACTCACTCAAATGAATTAAAGACGAGAATTGATTTTATCTTTCAAATCAATGATCAATTGCTTTTCGTAATAGTCTAAATAGAAAGATAAACGTTGAAACTGAGTATAAAATTCATTGAATTTCTTGAATTCTTGAATCAAGTTGTAGTATTCTTTATGAAAGTTGACTTTCTTATTTGAATCATTGAATAACTGAGTTAACTCTTTTAAAAGATCTTCAACAATTTTATAAAGATTGATACAGTTATGATCACATTTAGCTTAAGTAATTTCAGCTGTGTCATCTGATAATCTAGAATGTATATAACTCAATTTGACTCATTCATTAGAAAAGAGATCAACATTGATCTCTAGTTTATTCTGAATTTTCCCGTATCAGTTTTCTCAAGTAAAGTTCTTTTTATCAGTAAACAACAAAGAATCAGATATTTTTTGAGATCTAGAACGCTCAGAGTAGATGAAATCAGAAGAAGTGTTTTCTTTAGCTTGAAGTTTAGTTTTCAACTCTTTGATTTCATCTTCTTGTTGTTTATTTAACTTGTAAAGTCAATCTGTTTCTTTATCAAGAGCTAGACTTCAAGTCTTTCAGATTTCATATGACATAAGAAGTATTATTGTTTCAGTGAATGATTCATCATCTTCATGAATGAATAATGCAGCACTTGATGATTTCGTTCGTGATTTTGATGAATCAGTATCAGAGATTTGAAAGAAATGATTTCAGAATTCTTTGAAACACTCTTTAATAAATGAACAACTAAACATGATAAGATTTGTTTGAAAGAAGATTGAATGAATGACGATGCTTGATGATTGAAAAAGAAAAACATATGAGATGATGTTTAATCTTCAACAAAGAAGATGAGATTTGTTTGTTGATTGATTTGATTGATTCTCTAGCAAACAACGAAGATTCTTCATCATTGAATCTATCAATCAATTTGATTCTTGAGCAATTCACGAAGATTCTTTATTATGATTCTCATAATTAAGTGAACTTTGTATATTTAATGAGTGATAAGTAGTCTAGCAATTTAAACAGTCTCATCATTGATTTTATTTAATCTTCTAGTGTTGTTCTATCTTTTGATTATCATTGATCATTAGATAAATGAATTTCTTTAAACTCATTCTGTTTAAACAAGTATGTTGAATGAGTAATGAGATCAGTATCATATAATTAACGAATTCTTAATATAATGTCAGAATCATGTCTAAATGATACAATTAATGAAGATCAGAATTGATAATGCTCATTTGCAGTTTAAGAAGTGAACTGAATTATTGAGTTTAGCTAAAGAAACATTTGTCGCTTAAAGTGAAATAAAGTTGAGATTTTAGCTGAGCTCATCTGAATTTGATCAGATTTTATGAATAAAATCTGCAATCATTTCATATGTCGTTGAACTGAATCTGCGTTTGTTCATATATCATTGAACTGAATCGCGCTTTCGTCACTTTCATCACTTTCATTGCTTTCATCACTTTCGTTTCTTTCATCACATTCAGCCTACTACTTGTCTATCTACTCGCTCATCTACTCACTCATTTACTCGCTCATCTACTCATTTATCTACTCGCTCATCTACACTTCACTCTACTCGTCTATCTACTCTTCATTCTACTCGCTCATCTACTCTTCACTCTACTCGCTTATCTACTCTTCATTCTACTCTTCACTCTACTCGTCTATCTACTCGCTCATCTACTCATCACTCTACTTTCTATCAAACTCTCTATCAAATGCTCTATCAAACACTCTATTAAATGCGTCGATCAAGCGCACAAAACACGTCAAACAGTGCTTTAAACAATGCTTTCTATATGACTTTCTATTTATGTTGACGTTAAGAAGTTCAAAGTTTTCATCTTCTTTTTTTCTTCATAGTTTCTACTTTCTAGAACAACAACAATTAAAATATCAACATGTTCAGCTATCAACTCAGCTATCAACTCAGCTATCTACTCATTCATCTAGTAGTCAGTCTATCGCTTTGAAACATGCTTCAAAAGACACGTTGATCAAGTGCATAACATGAGTCAAACAGTGCTTTAAACAATGCTTTCTACTGAGCTTTTCACTAATCTTTCTACTGATCTTTCGATCGATCTTTCTATTGATCTTTTTACTAGTGAGCTTTCTACTGATCTTTCAATTGAGTCATTTAGTGAGCTTTCTACTGATCTTTTGATCAAGTCATTTAGTGAGCTTTCTACTAATCTTTTGATCAAGTCATCTAGTGAGCTTTCTACTGATCTTTCAATCGAGTCATTTAGTGAGCTTTCTACTGATCTTTCAATTGATCTTTCTATCAATCTTTCTATCAATCTTTCTATCAATCTTTCTATCAATCTTTCTATCGACTTTTCTATCAATCTTTCTATCAATCTTTCTATCAATCTTTCTATCGACCTTTCTACTGAGCTATTTATTGAGCTATCGACTGAGCTTTTTATCAAACACTCTATCAAACATTCTACATGCTTCAAAATATGCGTCAATCGAGCGCATAACATGAATCAAACAATGCTTTCTACATGACTTTCTACATGACTTTCTATCAAGCACTCTTCATAACTCTTTACCAAGCACTCTTCATGTTTTTCTATCAAGCATTCTCGCTGATCTTTCTACTGATCTTTTGATCAAGTCATTTACTGATCTTTTTACTACATGACTCTCTTCATGACTTTCTACATGACTTTTCATCAAGCTTCAAATTGCTTTGCAATCAAGAATCAAATTTGTTCTCTATCAAGCTTTAAACACGATTCTATCAATCATTCTACATGACTTTCTACCTCTCTAGTTTACTCATTAACTTTCTCATTAACTTTCTCATTGACTTTCTCATTGACTTTCCCGACACATATATTAAATAGCTATTATTTAGATAGTCAAATCAATCATTAATTATTCAACGTTGCAACTACGTATCAATGTTACAAATGTCAAAATAGTCATGTTTATTGAATTAAATGATAAAGACGCATACTGCGTCTATGAGAATGCTAGAGATGCTAAAGATGTTAAGAATATTGACGCTTTTATGAATATGCATCAGCTAAAAGTGACGCAAATCTGAGACATAAGATTAAATAAATATTTGAGATATTAATTACTAAAAGCGCTAAAATCTGTCTCTGTCACTCTTTACAAATTGCAGATGAATGATTGCTAGTAATTTCTTATTATAGATTTTATAATTGCACTCAGCGAAGCTCAGATTCTTGCTGTAGTAAATCATTGAATGTAATGTTTCTTCGTTGTCATACTGAGAAAGTATGTCATCATTGATGTAGTTGAATGAGTTTATTTCAAGAATAGTCTTTTTATTCTAATCAAAATGACGAAGAATAAAAGCTTCAGTCATTCATTTCTTCATATGATCAAAGATTGTTTGACAAGCTTAATTTCATTCAAATATCATCTCTTTTTGAGTTAGTTGAATCAGAAAATGAACAATCTTCGAAAAGTTCTTTATAAAACGTTGATAGAAATTGCAGAAGTCAACGAAGAATTGCATCTGAGTGAGATTTGTAGAAGTAAATTATTCAACTACTGCTTATACTTTTCTGAGATTCATCTTTAGTTCTTCAATGAATAGCAATAGTTTCAGAAAGAAAATCTTCTGAACATGAAACTTGCACTTGTTTATATTCATCTGAAGATCAGTCTCTTGTAGTTTATGTAGAATTAATCGTACGTGTTGCTTATGTTTCTTTAATGTTTTGCTGTAAATGATAATGTCATCTAGATAAATCTGACAAAACTGATAAAGATAATCAAATAGCACGTCGTTCATATAGTGTTGATAGAAAGTCAAATCGTTGATTAATTCAAAAGACATCACATGATATTTGTAGAAATCAAAAGAAATGATAAAAATAGTCAAATCTTCGCTGCTTGAATGCATATGCAGTTTGTTGAAGACAATAATGATGTTCAATCAAGTCAGATACTTGCTATCTTGAATACAAGCGAAAGTTTCGTCTATTAATGATAAGAAATAGCAATTTCGTTTGATCAAAGCATTGAGCTTTCTGTAGTTTACACAGAAACGCAAGCTATCATCTTTCTTTTCAATGAATAGTATGAGCGAAGTGTATAAAGCTGAGCTAGAAGATATGAAATCTTTATTCAAATGCTTGATCAGATAATTCTTTATCTTTTGAAGCTTGTGATCAGACATATGATAGAGATGACTTCAAGAAGATGTTTTCTCGTTAATTAACTCAATTTCATGATCATAGAAGTAATGAGAGAGTAGTTGATCAGTCATCGCTCGATCAAACACGTCTAGATAGTCATGATATTTCAAAGAAAGCTTAGCTTTGACTTCTTTCAAGATCTTTTCATGTGAAAGCTCTTGTAGATTTACATCTTCGAGTTTATTTCTAGCTGTTTTTAAAAGTCGATCGATTTTCGTGATGATGATCACGAAAGTAGTCACATTCGATCATTTGACTAGTGATCTATATGCTGCAGTCTTTATCATTGCTATGTTCATTGAATTGAAAGGCGAAGCGAAGTTGATTGAATTAAATGATTTCACGATTTTACTGAATGAAGATAACTTCTTGCTGAGTTGAGTGATGACAGAAGAGATAAATCTCTTTAGTATTTGAGTAGAAGTTAAGCTCTTCTGTTTCGTGATTGTTTTATTGCTTGAGAGTAGAACAATTAATGTCTGACTAGAAATGAAATTCGAAAATCGAAGAGAATCGATTTGCATATCAATTACTAGATTGATTTTGTTCATTCATGTTTTTTCAAGAATCATTTAATGTTGATTTAATCAAGTGATTAACATAAAAGCTGTGTCAATTGTATGATCTTAAACAGTTAGATTTGAATAAATTGCATGAGTAATGAGCTTTTTTGCATAATAATCATCGAATTCTCTTATTGATTTGAGCTTGATTAAAGATAAAGATTCAATTTGCAAATGATCATAAACATTCTGCGCGATTAATTTATCAATGAACGAATAGTCAGCTGCTTCAGTGTCAAGCAATGACTTTAATGAGTAATTAATTTCATTGCTAAATAATACACATTCAGTAGTCAAAGATTTCAAAGCAAAGAAATCATTTGAGCTGCTCATTGTTGAAGAAATTAACACATCTTTCATCACGTCTTTGATGAAAGTCACTAGTTTTTTGTCTCATTCTTCAATTTCTCTGTAAATAATTTCTTCTCTTTTTTTGACATGATGATTTCATTGAGACAAGAGATGAATGCATAAGATGTCAAAGTACTAGTCTTTAGCTGAGAGCAGTTCTTTGAAAGATAACTCAATACTTTGCAGTTAAAGCAGATGATTGACATTCTTGATCATTCAGATTCAAGAATGAAAAAAGTAGCGAGTTGAACATAGCTAGTAGTTGAGACTGTTAGAATCGTGCTTAAATAATACAATTAATGAAGATCAGAGTTGATAGTGCTTGATCTTTAAAGATAGCTATAACTGAATATTAAGAATACAGAAGAAGATTGATACAAAAGCTTCTATTTATGTAATGTTCAGAGACTGCGCTAGACTCAAAAGAGATGTGTTTGTGACATAAAAAGAAGATGATGTAAATGAACAAGATGTTGATGAAAGAAAAGAGTGTTGAGAAAGAAAAAAGATGTTGAGTCATATCTGAGTCAAATCTCGACTAGCTTTAATCATTACACAGAGTACTCACTAGCATGCATTACGAATTGATTAGAACTTCAGCCTTGTTCAGTCTTATTGATCTTGATACGCTGATAACATTATCTCTTTCTTTGAAAATTCATGTTTGCATGAATGTAGTTTCTTTGCTCACTTTTGTTGATATTTATTTCGATATTTTAGCGCGGTTTGCTTGAATATAGCTTATGAAATTCGTTTAAAACTTTCTCTGAATCATCGAATTTCTCTTTATCGACATAGTATCATTCGTTGTTTCTATCTAGATCTTTTCATTTGACTTTGTACTGTATTCAATCTCGATAGCGTCTGAAGTTTAATATATCATCTATCTTTTAATGTTTATCATCTTCAATAGTGATTGATCTGAGTGATTCTAAATGTTGTTCTGATAGAAAATCTTCTGAATACGATCGTAGTAGCTTTGAGCTGAACATCGAATGCAGATGCTTCATGCTGACTGATAGATGAAGATGATAGAAAATACTCACTTTAGCAGTGATTTGATAAAGATTTAGCTGTTTATCTTTCAAATCTTTGCAGAGTCTCGTTGTTTTGATATTTTTGAAAGATAGTCAAACTCAGTCATTTACTTCATATGTGATGTTTCGTTTATGTTTATTGATCTGAACTTTGATGATCAGCTTCATTTTTTTCAATTGTTGATGATTGAAGCTCAGTAACTCTTTCATTCAGATGACAATATCATCTGTCTTTCTAGCTTCAAGTCATTCACAAGTCATTTTGTAGTCAGTTGTATCTGAATCAAAACTCATTCAAGAGTGAAATTCTTTATTGAAGTAGAAGAAAGTCATTGAAGTGATTGAGAAAATATTGAAATTGTGTTGAGATTGTGCCTAGAATCTAACCACACTACAGCGAGATAGTGCGTAGTTGAATAGAATGTTTGATCAATAGAGGTAGCTCTAACTAGAAAACTAAGAATACAGAAGAAAGAAGACAGTTTCGAGCTGTATCTATAGTAGAGCGAACAAAGAGACGAAGTAGTCGATTTGCTAGAGCTCAAATAGATGAAATGTTTCAGCATATTTCAATTCGAAACATCGCTGTTTCTTGTTCATATATTGAAATCTCTAGAGTCTATTGACTAGACTCTATTCAATGTCGACACGATTCATAACAAATTGTCGCTGAATTTCATCATAGATATTCATTTAACTCAGTCATTCTGCATGTAATTGTTGAGATCGTGTCTAGAAACTAATCAGAGTGCATGCGTAACTAGAATGTTTGATCTATAAAGATAGCTATAACTAAGACTTTAAGAATATAGAAGAAAGAAGATACAAAAGACAAGAAGAACACACTCTATATAGTAGTTACTCAGATTGACGCTAGTCTTAAAGAAGACGTGTTGAAATATAAGAAAGATGTTGATTTGAAAGATGTTTGTGACACAAAGAAATGTGTTTGTCATAGAAATTTATTGACTATTTATAATACAAAAAAGTGTGTTTATCTAGAAGACAATAGAAGCTGATTAGAAGATGCTAGAAAAGAGAAAAGATGCTGAGTCATATCTGAGTCAAACCTGAGTCAGATTTAGATCAGATCTCGACTAAATCGTTGACTAGCTTTAATCATTACACAGAGTACTCGCTAGCATGCACTGTGAATTGATTAAAGCTTCAGCCTTGATACACTTGTAACATTATCTTTTCTTTTGAAAATTCATGTTTGCATGAATAGAACAAATGAAACGCAAAAATTTTCCACTGTTTTTCAATTTAGTGTGACTTGTCTGAATAAAGCTTATGAAATTCAACTAGAACTTCTTTCGAACTCTTGAATTCTTCTTTGTCAGCATAGTATCATTCGTCATCTCAATTTAGTCTCGTTCATTTAACTTTGTATTGTATTCAATCTTGATAGCATCTAAAGTTCAAAATGTCATTTATCTTTCAATGCTCATCATCTTCAATAGTGAGAGATTTAAATGATTCTGAATGCTGTTCTGATAAAAGATCATTGAAACAAGAATGTAATAGCTTTGAACTGAACATTGAATGCAGTTGCTTCATGCTTATTGATAAACAAAGATGATAGAAGATCTCAACTTTGACAGTGATTTGATAGAATTCTAGTTGTTTATCTTTCAAATCTTTGCATGATCTTGTTGTTTTTATGTTTCTGAAGAATAATCAAACTCAATCATCTACTTCATAAATGACGTCTCATTTATGTTTATTGATTTGAGCTTTGATGATCTGCTTCGTCTTTTTCAATTGCTGATGATTGAAGATAAGAAGCTCTTTCATTTGAATGATAATATCATCTGCTTTTCTAGCTTCAAGACGTTCATGAGTAGTTTCATAGTCAGTTGTATCTGAATTGAAACTCATTCGTGAGTGAAAACTTTTATTGAAGTAGAATGAAGTTATTGAGATGATTGAGAAAATATTGAAATTCTTGCTGAATTCTATCATTGATAGTCATTTTGCTCAGTTGTTCTGCATGTAATTGCAGTAGATTCTTAGTTCGCGTTCAACATCTTGATTAGCTTGTTTCTATTGATCATTGATTTCAGAATGATAAACTGTTAATAAACTAGCTGTGATTCTTAGTCACTTACAAAGACTTTGTCACATTGTTGATATGAATTAAAAGTCTTTGTTCGAAACAATAGAACTAGATAGATTATGAAGTCGATAAACATTTCATAGCATGATTCAAATCATTTCTTCGACTGAGATGTCATCATCTCTTCAATGACAGAAAACATAGTGATGTTTCTTGATGAAACAACATATGATTATGCAAATAACGTTATAATCTTTCGATAGAAATAGCTCAGTAATGAAGTTCATAGTTATATCTTTTCAGCGTTTCTGTGAAATTGATAAAGAATAAAGAAGTTCATTGATGTTATTTTTAAATGTCTTGCTTCGTTGACAAGCATGACAGTTTCAAATGTAACATCTAATTGTTGCTTGATGATTTGATCAATAGTAGAAACGTTGAACTAGATCAGTAGTTCTTCAATTGTCAGAGTGAAAGATGAAAGACTGATCATGAATTTTCTTTAGCAATTTCATATGCATATTCTCAGAAACTCACAGTAGATTTTTTCTAAACAGAACGTTGTCAATGATCTTGCAGTGCTTCAATTTAGTGCTATATAGCTTGAGCTTGTTTTCGCTTATAGCTTGTTTATACTCATCGCAAAGCTCATTTGTCTTGTTGACATCTTTTACTCATCGATAGAAATCAACTTCAGATTCAATAGTTAGAATATTTATTCTATCAAATGTCAGAATGATTTGATAGCAACCTTCAGTACACTAAGTTGATTCAAAGATGTTGATCAGAGACATTCTGATTAAAGCATCGACTTTAGTGTTTATTTTGCCTGATCAAAATATAATTTGAAAGTTGAATTCAAATAAAATGTCTAGATAATTGACTTGACATCAAGTTAACTGTTTATTTTTCATGAAAATCTTCAGAGTCTGATGATCGATGAATATCTGAATGAGTAGTTCAATGCATTCAAGCTTGAATCTTTAATGTTTGAAACATTGAATAATGATTAGTAATTTCTTGTCATAAATATGATAATTGCATTCAGTGAGAATCATGCTCTTGCTGTAGAATGCTACTGAATGAAGAACATTCTCATCATCGTACTGTGATAGCATTTCATCTTTGACGTAGTCAGATGCATTAATTTTCAGAATAGTCTGTTGTTTTGAATCAAAATGTCGTAAGACTGAGATTGAGCTGACTTGTTTCTTTAGATCATCAAAAGCTTGAACACAGACTTTGTTTCAAACAAAAGATGTGTTTTTTCTAGTTAACTGAGTGAACAATTTGACTAGCTTCAAGAAGTCTTTAATGAAACAACGATAGAAGTTAATGAATCTCACGAAGCTCTGAACTTCTTTTAGATTGATCAACGTAGTTCAGTTGACTATGACTTTCACTTTGATAAAATTCATGTGAAAACTTTGTTCTGACACTATGACTTCTAAGAAGACAGTTTCTTCTACGTTGAATTCGCACTTTTAAATATTTACTTGTAGATCAGCTTCTTGTAAATGATTTAATATCATCTTGACATGTTGTTGATGTTTTCATTGAGTTTTGCTGTAGATCAGAATGTCGTCTAGATAGACTTGACAAAAGTTATTTAGAAAGTCTCAAAGAATATCATTCATATACTGTTAAAATGAGGCAGAATCATTGATAAGTTTAAAAGATAACATCTTTGATTTGTATACTTTTAAAGCGATGATAAAGATAGTGTAGTTTTCACTATCAGAATGCATTCATAGTTTGTTGAAAGTTGAAATGATATTTAATCAAGTCAGATGCTTGCAATCAACTATTTTGTTGATCATCTCATTTATGAGTGATAGAGAATAGCGATTTCTTTTGATAATAGCATTGAGCTTTCAATAGTCAACGCAGAATCGTAGATCTTCGTTTGCTTTTAGAGCGAACAGAACAAGTGAGAAATATGAAGCTTTGCTAGAGGTTATAAATTCTTTGAAAAGATTTTCATTCAGATATTTCTTTACTTTCTGAAGCTTGTAGAAAGACATTTAATATGCTCAACAATGAGATGACGTTGCATCACTAGTAAGCTCTATCTTATGATCATACAAATGATGAGATTATAGCTTGTCTGCTTGAGCTCAATCAAAGATGTCTAGAAAATTCTGATATTTCGATGATAGCTTGACTTTAATATCTTCTAGATTCTGAGTCATTTCATTGACTGAAAAGACGTTTATGACATCTAGTTTGCATTGAGTATTGTAGACGATTTTTCTATCGATGTTTTCAATGAACATAGCAAAAATCTCTGTTTAATTCTTCTTTTTTCATTTTACTAATGCTTGAAAAAAAATGATGTTTATGTTTTGAATCGAGAATGACTCTTTCTGAATGAATGAAACTGAGTGCTTAAGCATCTTAAAGATCTTGCTGTGAGCTGCTGAAGAAGTCAAAGTTGATCGCGATCAACTTGAGTGCTTTGTATTTGACAAGATCGAAAAAATCGAAATAGAAGTATTTAATTGATCAGAAAATACGATAGTATCATGTTTCATGTTCAATAATATTTCATTTTTGTTCATTCAAAATTTACTCAATATAGCTTCATGATGCTCAATATCAGCTATCAGCATTGACATAGTCAATTTCTTATGACTTTTGATCGTGAGATTGAGTAGAATCTTATGAGTAATAGTCTTTCTAACTAACTTCTCATCATAGTTTTGTATTAACTTCTCTTTTGCTAATAATATAAATTGTATTTCAAGTTTCTGACATATTTTATTGACTAGCTTGTCATGTATTAGCATGTAGACAATGAAATCACTATCTATTAAAGAGTGAAGGCTGAAAGAATTGCTCTGAGAGATAAGAGAAGCATTGATCAGAAATGACTTTTCAAAATAGTTTTCTTTCAATAGAACTTCAATTTGACAGCACAAAGATATAATCTTTATTTCTTCAATGACTTTGAAAGAGACAGTTAGTTTTTTGAATCAAAATTGAATTTACAGTTCAATGTAAATTGATTAAACTCATCATCTTCTAATGTATTGACTTTCAATTGATCAGAACACTCTCTAGAAGTATGATTTGATTTGTGACAGATGAAACAGATTTCAGCTTGTAGATTGATGTCTTTGACGTTAGTTAAAATCACGTCATGCAACTTTGAATGATCAACGAATGTAGTGACTTTGATCTTTTTATAGAGATTCAATGAATCTCATTTCTCAGCAAAGATGACTTGCTTTCTGATTTTGACCAAGAATTTCTTTTCTTTGATGTCATTCATGACTCGATGCTCATTGTTCAAATGAATCAAATAACTACGAATTTTATTGAGAGATTCTGACTGAATTAGCTGACTACTTCAAGCTGCATGAAGATGATAAACTATTTTGTCTTATAAATTGATGATCAATTGCTTTTCATGATACTTTAGATAAAAGAATAAACGTTGAAATATTGAATAAAAGTCGCTGAATTTGCTCTTTTCTTGAATGAGATTAGCATATTCTCTTCGAAAGTTTGTCTCTTTGTTGAAATCATCGTATAGCTGAGCAAGTTCATCTAACAAATCATTGATTATTTTATAAAGATTCAATGAATCATGTTGATATCAAGCTAAAGTAGCTTTGACTGCGTTTTCATTGATTCTGAAGTGAATATAGATCAGTATGATTCTATCAGTATTGAAATGATTGATGTTGATCTGTAGCTTGTCATGAATCTTTTCTTGTCAATCATTTCAGAAAGATTCTGTTTCATCAGTAAATAAAGATGAATTTGAAAGCTTTTGAAATCGCTTGAATGAATTGAACATGATGAAAGAAGTAAAAGTATCTTCTTTAGTCAATTGCAGTCGATGTCGTAGTTTCATCACCTGATCTTGAAGCTTTTTAAGATTTAGATTCAATCATTCTTTTGCTTGATTAATTTCTTTGAAACAAGTCTTTCATATCTGTTCGCTGAGTATTCTATCAAATAGCTCACAAGCTTCTACATCTAGATCTCGTTGAGTTCGAAGATTGTTTAAATCTTCTAGAAAAACTTCTGAGTCTTGTTTGACTCAGTGTTGTAGCTGCTTTACATTTTTGATATTTCAGAAGATAGAAACTTTCAGAGATTCATCAAGTGTCTGAGAATGAGACAAGAATTGATGATGTTTTTGTACAAAGTCAGTTCTTAGAAATTTTGATAAATGAGAAAATAACTTGAGATAAATGACTGAATCAAGACTTTGATTACTCTTTAAGAAATTGAGTTGAATATTCATAGATGATTGAATCATGATGAAGATTTTGATGATTGAGCGAATGATGATGCTTGACAGTAAATAGTGAAATCATTTGTTAAAGTGTTTAGTTTTCAAAGAAGAATGTTGCTGATTTGAAGAGATTTTTTGTGATTCTCAAGCAATCAATGAAGATTCTTTATCATTAATTCTATTAATTGATTTGAACTGATGCTATTGACTGAGCGATAAATTCTCTAGCAATCACATGATCATATGTTTTTGTTGATTCTATTGATTTCTTGATGTTGTTCTGTCTTTCGATGTTATTAATCATCAGATATACAAATTTCTTTATACTCATCTTATTGTCAATCAAGTAAATTTGAATGAGTAATGAGATCAGTATTATGTGATTAATGAATTCTTAAAGTAATGTTGAGATCATGTCTAGAAACTAATCAGAGTGCGTGCGTGACTAAAATGTTTGATCTATAAAGATAATTATAACTAAGACTTTAAGAATACAGAAGAAAGAAGATATAAAAGACAAGAAGAACATGCTCTATATAGTAATTACTCAGATCGACGTTAGTCTCAAAGAAGACGTGTTGAAACACAAGAAAGATGTTGATTTGAAAGATGTTTGCAACACAAAGAAATGTGTTTGTCATAGAAATCTGTTGACTATTCATAATACAAAGAAGTGTGTTTATCTAAAAGACAATAAAAGTTGATTAGAAGATGCTAAAGAAGAAAAAAGATGCTGAGTTATATTTGAGTCAAATCTGAGTTAGATCTAGATCAGATCTCAACTAGATCATTGACTAGCTTTAATCATTATGCAAAGTACTTGCTAGCGTGCATTGCAAATTGATTAAAGCTTTAGTCTTGTTCAGTCTTAATATGCTCATAACAGTCTGAGTGATTGAAGAAAGCGAAGTTGATCATGATTAACTTAAGTGCTTTGAATTGAGCAAAATCGAAAAAATCGAAATAAAAGTATTCAATTAATTTGAAAAAACAATGACGTTGTTTTGCATATTCAGTAATATTTCGTTTTTATTCATTCAGAGCTTACTCAATATGACTTCATGATGATCAATATCAGTTATCAACATTGATACAGTTAATTTCTCATGATTTTCAATGATGAGATTGAGTAGAATTTTATGAGTGATAATCTTCTTAAATATCTTCTCATCATAATCTCTTATTAGCTTCTCTTTTGTCAATGATATAGATTGAATTTTCAGTTTCTTACATACTTTATCGACTAAATTAGAATGTATGATCATGTAAACAACTGAATCACTGTCTATTAAAGAATGAAGATTGAAAGATCAATTCTGAGAGATGAAATGAGCATCAATTAAATAACTTTTTAAAGTAATTCTCTTTTGATAGAATTTCATCTAGTTTGCACAAAGATATAATCTTTATTTCTTTAATGACTTTTGAAGAGATGACTAGTTTTTTGAATCGAAATTCAAATTGAAATTGAAGCAATCATATTCATTGTTCACTGCATTAATTTTAGTAGATCAATTGAAACACTCTTTAAAGCTATGATCTGATTTATGACATATAAAACAGATTTCAACTAAAACGTCTGCTTTCTTGACGCTAGTTAAAATCACGCTGCGCGACTTTAACTGATCAGACTTCAAATGATCGACTGATTAAGTGATAATAGTCACTTTATGAAAGATAGTTTTTGAAAAATCATTGATGCATTTGAGCTTGTTCTTGATCTCTTGAATGACTCACTAATCATTATTCAAATGAATCAGATAGAAACGAATTTCTTTTAAAGAATCAGATTGAACTAGTTGATCTACTCAAATGAATTGAAGATGAAGATTGATTTTATCTTTCAGATCAATGATCAGTTGCTTTTCATGATAGTCTAGATAGAAAGATAGACGTTGAAACTGAGTATAAAATTCATTGAATTTCTTGAATTCTTGAATCAAGTTGTAGTATTTTCTACGAAAGTTGACTTTCTTATTCAAGTCATCAAACAACTGAGCTAGCTTTTTCAAAAGATCTTCGATGATTTTATAAAGATTGACACAGTCACGTTCATGTCTAGCTTGAATGATCTCAGCTGTGTCATCAAATAATCTAGAATGTATATAACTCAATTTGACTCGTTCATTAAAAAAGAGATTGACGTTGATCTTTAGTTTATTCTGAATTTTTCCGTATCAGTTCTCTCAAGTAGAGTTCTTTTCATCAGTAAACAGCAAAGAATCAGGTATTTTTTAAGATCTAGAACGCTCAGAGTAGATGAAATCAGAAGAAGTGTTTTCTTTAGCTTGAAGTCTAGTTTTCAACTCTTTGATTTCGTCTTCTTGTTGTTTATTTAACTTGTAAAATTGGTCTGTTTCTTCATCAAGAGCTAGACTTTAAGTCTTTCAGATTTCGTAAAACACAAGAAATATTATTGTTTCAGCGAATGATTCATTATCTTCATGAATGAAGAGCGCAGCACTTGATGATTTCAATGAATCAGCATCAGAGATTTGATAGAAACAATTTCGAAATTCTTCAGAATGCTCTTCAGTAAATGAACGACTAAACATGATGAGATTTATTTGAAAGAGAATTGAATGAATGATGATGCTTAACGATTGAAGAAGAAAGACGTATAGAATGATGTTTAATCTTCAACAAAGAAGATGAGATTTTGTTTATTGATTTGATTGATTCTCTAGCAAACAACGAAGATTCTTGATTGTTGAATTTATTGATCGATTTGATTCTTGAGCAATTCACGAAGATTCTTTATCGTGATTCTCATAATCAAGTGAACTTTATGTACTTAATGAGCAATAAGTAGTTTAGCAATTCAAACAGTCTTGTCGTTGATGCTATTCAATTTTCTAATGTTGTTCTATTTTTCAATTACGTCAATTATTAGATATGTTGAGAAGTGCAATGACAAACTTGTTTCTAGCAGCTTATTGTGATAACTCTGAATTCAGTCTGAATTCAGTCAGACTTGTTTCTAGCAACTCTCTTTAAACTAGCATCAGAAGTAAAGTTGTATGTCACGACTTTGTCATGCATGACAGTATATAAATAAAGCAGTCTGTAACTTCTCTCTACAATCTAGATAAATTTCATCAAATGTGATACTGTTCACTCTACTCTTTGAATAAATTATGAGACTCAATTAGCAAGAAGCTTTCAATGTAATTAAATCAAAACACTTTAAGCATTTGATGCTTGACAACTCAATATAAAATCTATTCAAATGAGCAATCAATGATCACTTACTACGCGTCTCACAAGAAGACAAATAAGTACATTGACTTAAAGAAGTTCAGTGAAATTCAACAGCTTACTACGCATCTTATGAGAAAATAAATAAGCACTCACATCAAGTTGACAATTTACTACGAGTTTTCAAGAAAGCAAACAAATAGACACACTTAATTGCATTGAAGAACGCATAAACTTTCATCATCATTGATGAGATTAAATTCTTTTCACTTCACTCGTCAATCTATTTAATATCTTTATTTTTTTCTTTGATTTTAACAACAAGCTGAGTCTACATTGCACGTCATGAACTTCAATGACTTCTTCGTCAAACGATGATCTGTTCTCATTCTCACTTGCAAGAACTGCAATCAATGATTTTCTCTCATGAAGAGATGACTCATTGAAAAAGACTTGTGATTTGTTATTGAAGACAAGTCTGACTCGAACACATTCAACAACATCATCAACATCATCAATGAAATTCAATCTTTCAACTTTGAAAGTCAAAAGATTGATGTAAAAGCTTATTACTGACTGATCATTTGCATCATCATTGATGATCAAGAATACACTGCAAACAAAATGTCAGCAAAAGAGATTTGAGATGCTTTGAATTATAAATACAAAGAGAAGTTACAAATCACTGAAAGACAATATCTGATAAACTTCATTAACTACAAAATGTCGATGAATATCTTCATTGAAAAGACATGAACACATCTCATCAAGTTGACTTGAAAGATCATCACAACACAGAAAGACATGAGTGATTTATTCAAGTCAGAACGTCACTTTCAAGTCTTACTTCAATTGCTGTCAGATGAATACATGATCATTCAAAACATCATTAATGCGCAGAATAAGTCAGACATCAAGAAGAGACTTCAAAAGCTACAAAAGAAGAAAGCATAATTGAAGATAACAAAGATTATGCTATGAGTCAAGCAAAGAAACGAACGTGAGCGCACTGATCATGAGCAGAACAAATGCAAAATCAGTCATCATTGCAAAAATCTCTCAGACTTCAACAGCAATCAATTGCATCATCATCAGTCACAATGATTTCTAAAATGTTTTCTCTGTGAAGATGAACATCATTTAGTCAATTGCTCTCATTTGTTTGCAGCTCAAAAGCTTGTGAAGAAACATAAAGACAAAGAGAAAACAAAGCACAAGAGTGCTGATGATTTTCAAACTCTCACTGAACTTCTGAAAAGTAAGCACAAGAAACACAGAGTCTACAATGCAAAAAGCGATGACTTTGAAATTTCTGATAACAATGAGAAAGATGAGAATTAGAAGAACGAGAATATTGCAACTCTGTCAAAGAACATTGTCAGTAAGATTTCTGAATTTGACTGAGTTGCAGATTCTGATGTCTTTTTACATATAACTGATCAACTTCAACTTTTTAATGATTTTCTAGTTTGCATTAAAATATGCATCATTAAAGTTGAAGAAAGAAAATTGTATATTAATTATTATGACACAGCAATCATGTGAAATCATCATGAAAACTTAGTCAAGCTGTCTTCTGTTCTACATGTTTCTAAGCTTGAAGTGAATCTTTTTTTTGAAAGAAGAATGTGTAAGAAAGATCTGCAAGAAAGTTTTGATGATAAAGATTTATACATGCATGACAAGCGAAAGAAATAAATGATTGAAATTTTAAAATGTAAAGATGTTTATATAGTAAAGAGAATTGCAAACAATCTTGATGAATTTGCATTACTATCAGTTATGCAGCATGACGTCTCATCAGCATTTTCAGCAATGCACAGTTCAATGAATCTTGATGATTTAATGAATTTAAATCACTTCACATCTCACATTGATGTGATTTATCATGAGAATGAGATTGAAGTTAATCATGATCAACTTAGTTTTGCAAATGATAAAAGCTTCAAGTTGTACAAGCTGTGATATCATCATTTTGTTCATCTCAAATCAGCAAAGCTTCATCAACTTCATAAGATCATCACTTTGAAAAAATCTATTTTCATTAACGACAGTCATGAGAATGTGTATGAAATATGTGCGCTCATCAAGTTCATTAACAAATGAGAACACAATGTCAGCAATTGAAAGACAAGTATTTTAACTTTCATTTTCATAAACATCTGTGAATCATTATCATTATTTCTTAATAATGAGTTGTACTTTCTAAAGATAGTTGATAATCACTTCAGAAAGACTTGATGCATTTTTTTGAAGCAACAATTCAATGCATCAAATGCTTTGCAAAAATGAAAACTTAGCGTAAAGCTTTACAGCAATGTCAAACTTCTTTCAGTACACAGTGATAATATCATAAAATTTAAAGTCATCTTGAATGATTGATGCTTATCAATTGACATTGTCTTTCAATACATTGTTTCACATATGTTGATTCAAAATGAAGTAGTTAAAAGAATTATATGCATCACAGAAAACTTGATGCAAGTCATGATCAAGAATGCTGAACTTTTCATTAAGTTTTAAGCAAAAGCTGCAAAGACAGATGTTTATCTGCAAAATTGAATTATCATGAAATTCTTAATCAACGAAGTTTTCATGATCTTGAAGAAGATATTCATCAAGATCAAGTTTTCAATTGATCATGTACAAGTATAAGAATGCAAATGTTACTTATACGTTGATCTCAAGTTATTGTCAATCGAAGACAAATGAAATAAATTTATGAACAAAGATAGATTTGATGTTTTCATGAGATATGTGAAAAATATTGACAAGCAATATCATCTCTGAGTTTCAGATTTCAAGTTCACTGAAGATGAAAAGAGTAAAGACATGAACTTGCAACTTTGCAAGCAGACATTCAACATTCTTTTAAAGCAAAGATCTGTGAGAAAATCATCAAAGAATAACATTTCAACTAATATTTCAAAATCTGATGCTTTCATAATTAATGTTTCATCTGAATCAACTGATGCATTGAAGACTATTGTGATCAACTTGAATGCACTCAATTCTAAGATCACGTCACATACATCAGATGAGTGCAAAGTTCACATGAATGTTCAAATCATTCAAAAAGTCTTTGCATCAAGCATGTTTAAGTCAATAGTTCAAACATTTTTGCATGTAATTATTTCAAAGAGAAAAAGAAACAGTGAAGATTAATAATTGAAAGAATGTGCATTCAAGATCTTGCAAACTATGATGATCTGATTCATCACAAAGAAAGTTAATGATGATGAGAGCAATTCTGACATAAGCATGTCATGAACATTATTCAATGTCAATGAATCTGACTCTTTTAAAGCAATAAGAATTTTCACGTTGAACATTTACAAAAATGTAATGCAGAACTCAGTTTAAAAAGAACTTTGAAAAGAAGTGATCAATGCAGAACTTGTGATGCTAGTCATTAATGAAATCTGACAAGAAGAAGTGTCACTCAAAAAAATATTAAGATCATGTCTAGAATTTAATCACACTGCAATGAAATAATGCATAGTTGAGTAAAATGTTTGATCAATAGAAATAACTTTAACTAGAAAACTAAGAATACAAAAGAAAGAAGACAGTTTCAAGCTGTATCTATAGTAAAGCAAACAAAGAGACAAAGTAGTTGATTTGCTAAAGCTTGAATAAATGAAATGTTTCAGTATATTTTAATTTGAAACATTGTTGTTTCTTGTTCACATATTGAAATCTTTAAAGTCTATTGATTAAACTTTATTCAATGTCAACATACTTTGTAACATTACTTTCTTCTTTTTAAAAGTAATGTTTCTATGACTTGTAATGTAGTTCATAGCATTGACGTAGAGCTTGACGCTCATTTTTCTATCAATCTTTCTATTGATCTTTCAGATCATCGAAATATTTATTGTAGCAGACTCATTATGAGAGAAAAAAAACGATCATTGTAGCAGACTCACTATTTAACGTAGAAACATGAGATAAATTGATTCATTGATAGATAGAATGATGTAAGTAGATAAATCATTGCATTGACAGTGTCTTTGTAGCAGACTCACTAAAAGAGAATTAACTAGCTCATCAAAGAGATCGATTCTGATCATGTCATTGAAGCAAACTCACTAGTTGACACAGAAACATAAGATAGGTCGATTCATTAATAAATAAAGCGATGTGACTAAATCATTGCATTGACGACATTTTTATAACAGACTCACTAAATTGATCTTGATTTGAATTGAGTTGAATTGAATTTGATGACATAGATTATTTTGACTTAACTGATTCATGAGCTTTTTGAGAGAGAATTGAACAGCTTATTTTCACTCATCTGCTTTACAAGAATGAGTTGATTCTCAAGCAATTTACAAAGATTCTTTATCATCAATTCTATTAATTGAGTGAATCAATGCTATTGAATGAGCGATAGATTCTCTAGCAATTCAATGATCATATATTTTCATTGATTCTATTGACTTTCTGATGTTGTTCTGTCTTTCGATGTCGTTGATCATCAGATAAACAAATTTCTTTATACTTGTTTTGTTGTTCATCAAGTAGCTTGAATGAGTAATGAAATCAATATCATATGATAAATGAATTTTTAGTTTAATGTTGAAATCATGTCTAGAATCTAATCACACTGCAGCGAGATAGTGCATAGCTGAGTAGAATGTTTGATCAATAGAGATAGCTTTAACTAGAAAACTAAGAATACAGAAGAAAGAAGACAGTTTCAAGCTGTATCTATAGTAGAATGAACAAAGAAACGAAGTAGTTGATTTGTTAAAACTCAAATAGATGAAATGTTTCAGCATATTTCAATTCAAAACATCATTGTTTCTTGTTCACATATTGAAATCTCTAGAGTTTATTGACTAGATTCTATTCAATGTCAACATGCTTCGTAACAAAAAATCAACATCGTGACAAGCAAATAAATCTTCAAGTCAAAGATGCACGTTGATGATTTTCTTGATAAACTGAAGACAAGATTGATAGTCAGAAATTTCTCTTAAATTCATGAAGTTGACTATGAAAATACTTTCACGTTAATCATCAAGTTTGACACTCTGCAAGTCTTTCTAATTATTGCAACAATGAAGAATCTTAAACTTCAACAGAAAAACATGAATTTTATGAATGAATTAAACTCACTATCTTCATGATGTTTTTGAAAGACTCAACATGAGACAAGACAAGCACAAGACAATAAATCTTTCAATGAATGAATATGATGCTTTTCGCTCAGCTGAACTTGAAGACATGAAAATCAATCAGCATGAGTATCAACAAGTCATTGAAAGTCTCATGTATGTTGCAATTCACACTCATCTCAACATTACTTTTACTTTCAATTGACTAAGTCAATATCTCAATGATTTTGCAGAACATCATGAACACACTTTGAAGAAGTTGATGTGATACATTCGTTTCATCATTGATTTAGACATCATGTACGAAGTCAGTGAAAGCATAAAGTTAGTAAAATACTCTGATTCAGACTACGTCTCAAACAGACTAGATTGCAAGTTGATTCTTATTTATATCTACATGCTTAATGAAGAATCAGTCTTTTAAATGAGTTGAAAGCAAAAGTTTGTTGTCACATTGATCATCAAGACAAAGTACATGACTTTATTAATTTGCATTAAGAAAGATTTATGAATCAATTAAGTGCTTAAAAACATGAATCTGACAAAGTATTTAAGCATCAGTTACAGTCACGTTGATATTCTTGAGAAGATTACTCATTAATCTGTCTTATTCACACAGCTCAAGAAAGATAATCAAGCATCTTTTATGCTGATTAAGAATGCTCATATTCACGAAAGATCAAAGCACATTAACATTGCTTATCATCACATTCGAAATCTGCACAAGAAGAATCAAATTTCAGTGAACTTTGTCTTTAGTCAAAATATGATAGCAGACGAATTGATTAAGTCACTATCTCAATAAAACTTCAAGAGATTCATTGAACAACTGAGATTAAAAAGCAGTGAAAGCTGAGAAACTTGCAAGCATCAAGTAAGAATGTTGAGAAATGTAATGATAAACTTGTTTCTAGCAACTTATTGTGATAACTCTGAATTCAGTCTGAATTCAGTCAGACTTGTTTCTAGCAACTTTCTTTAAACTAGCATCAGAAATAAAGTTGTGTGTTGCAACTTTGTCATGCATGACAGTATGTAAGTAAAGCAGTCTGTGACTTCTTTCTACAATTTAAATAGATTTCATCAAATGTGATACTGTTTATTCTATTCTTTGAATAAGATAAACGAAATTCTTTAAACTCATTCTGTCTAAATGAGTATGTTGAATGAGTAATGAGATCAGTATCATGTGATTAATGAATTCTTAACATAATGTCAGAATCATGTGTAAATGATACAATCAATGAAGATCAGAATTAATAGTGCTTGATCTTTAAAAATAGACTGATTGTTAAGTTAAGTTTTGATATCAATCTTCTGACTTGACTTGAGTACTCAATATCAATCTTCTGATTCAACTCAAATACTTGATTTCAACATTCTAACTCAATCTGATATCAATCTCAAGTCAATACTTGATTCAAATTCTCGACTCAACTCATCAAGAAATCGAAAATAATGTCAAATGTCAAGATTTACTATTTTTGAATTTATTACGTCATTATATTTAAAAGACTTACGTGAAACAAATGAATTTATTTCTCTTCTCATTGTTTGCATTACCTTGTTGCATTATCAATAAAATATATTGCAAAATGTCTGATTCTGATAAGATATATGAATTATCAAGATCTTCGATTGAGAAAGAATTTAATTTCTCGATTCTTCATTCATCTACTTTCAGTAGTATTCATTTTAATGAATTTGCAAGTTAAGATTCATGAAACATCAATCAGAATTTCGTCGAAAAGAAATGAACTCTTCAAGAAGCGATGAATAGAATTCATCGCGATACTTCTCTTTTAATATTAAGAGAGAATAATCAGTATGTTGAGTGAAGTGCTGATATCAATGCTCAATTTCAACAATGATGATTACAGACGTCTGTTGACGAAAGTGTCATCAACAAGACTCAAAGAAAGATAGGTAATTCACTTTAAGCTAAGAAGATTGAAGTGAATAAACAATTCAACATCTGAAACAACTTTATTCAAATGATCTTGACGTTGAAAGAATATTCTAAGATTTCATGCAAGAATTGTCTTAAAATTTTAGATCATTCTACGACTATTGATGAATCTAGTACGTTCAATATGTTCAAGCATCTCAAGTCAAATGCTTGTCAGAAACGAAAATAACTCAACTTTCTTTCACAGTTCAAGATATCTTTTAATCATGTAAGTTTAATATGATAATGCAAATAAATAATGCAAAGTTGATGTATTTATAAAAGAAAAGTCATATTAACTTATCATTTCAATTCAATCAACAAAATTGAAAAAAGATATTGTGTCAGATCTTTGTTGCACTGAATTTGTCTTTTCAAATCATCAAAAACAAGCATTTTCGACAGTTACTACAAATGCTTCGTTCAGAGATTACTCTTGTGCATTGCACTAAATTGTCAAACATGATTTTCTTGAAATATGATGAAATTCAAGCAAAGATAAAGCAAGATTTAAAAAAGTCACGACAGATTTTTATTGCGTTGAATGCATAATTTAGTTCTCAAAAAGTCACTTATCTGAAAGTTTTGATATATTGAATGAATGTTACATTTCAATATTATGAACATCTCATTGAATTTACGTCTCTTCAAGTTGAGCATACTGATTGTCATTTGATGCAAGAGCTGTTCAAGATTTTGAATACATACAACATCAAGAACAAGCTTTTCGACGTTGTTATCAATAATGCAAGCAACAATGACATTCTGAAGAAGAAGCTTGAAAGAGCGCTCAATCAACGTGACATTTCATGAAATAGAGCACAAAACTCGATATTTTGTATGACTCATATCATTAATCTAGTGACTCAAGAGTTTATCAAAGTTATTGAATCAGAGACTTTGAACGACAATTTCGCTGTGTTATTGAACGATGATCAAGTTAAGAATGTAATCACAAGCAATGATCTTTGCACTGTTGTCAAGAAGATATTTATCAAGATGATAATGCAAAAAGATAATGCATTTACTAATCAATAAAACAGATTCGCGTTATTATTATTGCTATCAACAGTTCTTCTTAACAAAAGCTTCGCTTTTTAAAGCTGCAAGCAACAAGATCTTGAAAATTGATACAACACATTTGCATTCGCTGAAACTTTATTTATTTAATGCTTCGACATGCATATTAACTGCGTGACATGATCAATACATGAGTTGAGAAATTCTTGATAGATGCAAAGATTCAAGCTATTCAATTAAAGAAGAATGAATGATCACTAGTATTGCTTGTTAATAACATGTTAAATTCTTTCTACAAGCTAACTCTAATCATATCTAAAATCATTAATGTTAACATACATTTAGAATTTTGAATGTTTGATACTCTTTTCAATCATCTCAATGTTATTGAGATGATAGTACGCAATAATGCATGTACTTTACAAGCACTTGTTCTTCAAGCTTGCGAACTAGCTTTTAACAAGCTTGCAAAGTACTATTTCAAGACGAAAAGCAAAGATGAACTGATATACAATCTCGCTATGATTTTAAATTCTACTCAAAAGCTGAATTTGTATTATGATTGAGATGCAAATGAGAATGATTCTCATTTTTATTACGACAAGTACAGAAAAGAGTTCAAGAACTATTTTCATCATCATTATGAAGAGAAAACTACAACTGCAGAAGTCAGAGTGCAAGTGACTAGTGATGTTGATCAGATAATGCAATATGATAATGCAATTGATCATTTGTTAACAATGCTATAGTCTGTTGTGATGATTACACAAACTCTTCTTCAAAGAACTCAACGTCGCTCTGTATCTGTTAATGAAGATGATTGATATCTTTGCACTGATGCTATTGTCTGTTACGAAGCGTGTCAACATTGAATAAAGTCTAGTCAATAAACTCTAGAAATTTCAATATGTGAACAAGAAACAGCGATGTTTCAAATCGAAATATGCTGAAACATTTCATTTATTCGAGCTTTAGCAAATCAACTACTTCGTCTCTTTGTTCACTCTACTATAAATACAGCTTGAAACTGTTTTCTTTCTTCTGTATTCTTAGTTTTCTAGTTAAAGCTACCTCTATTGATCAAACATTCTACTCAGCTATGCATTATCTCGCTGCAGTGTGATTAGATTCTAGACATGATTTCAACATTAAACTAAGAATTCGTTTATCACATAATATTGATTTTATTACTCATTCAAGTCACTCGATGAACAATGAAACAAGTCTAAAGAAATTTGTTTATCTGATGATCAACGACTTCAAAAGACAGAACAACATCAGAAGATCAATAAAATCAACGACAAGACTGTTGAATTGCTAAAGAATCTATCGCTCATTCAGTAGCATTGATTTATTTAATCAATAGAATCAACGAGAACATATGATCGTTGATTGCTAGAAAATCACAAACTTCTTTTCTCTCTTAAAAAGCTTGTGAATCAGTCGAGTTAAAATAAACTGTATCATTAAATTCAATTCGACTCAATTCGAATTCAGATCAATTTAGTGAGTCTGCTACAAAGACAAGTCAATAGTCAATCTCTTTGATGAGCTAGTCGATTTTCTTCTAGTGAGTCTGCTACAAAGACGCTGTCAATGCAATGATTTATTTACTCACATCGCTCTATTTATCAGTGAATCGATCTATCTCATGTTTCTGTGTCAACTAGTGAGTTTGCTTCAATGACACGATCAGAATCGATCTCTTTAATGAGCTAGTTGATTTTCTTCTAGTGAGTTTGCTATAAAGATGCTGTCAATGCAATGATCTATCAGTGAATCAATATATCTCATGTTTCTACGTCAAATAATGAGTCTGCTACAATGATTGCTCTTTCTCTCTCATAGTGAGTTTGCTACAATAAACATTTCGATGATCTGAAAGATCAATAGAAAGATTGATAGAAAGATGAGCATCAAGCTCTACGTCAGTGTTATGAACTACATTACAAGTCATAGAAACATGACTTTTAAAGAGAAGAAAGTAATGTTACGAAGCATGTTGACATTGAATAGAGTCTAGTCAATAGACTCTAGAAATTTCAATATGTGAACAAGAAACAGTAATGTTTCAAATTGAAATATGCTGAAACATTTCATCTATTCAAGCTTTAGCAAATCAACTACTTCGTCTCTTTGTTCGCTTTACTATAGATACAGCTTGAAACTGTCTTCTTTCTTCTGTATTCTTAGTTTTCTAGTTAAAGCTATCTCTATTGATCAAACATTCTACTCAACTATGCACTATCTCGCTGCAGTGTGATTAAATTCTAGGCACAATCTCAACATTGTCAAGAAGTTTTCAACATGAAAGTATTAAAAAGACAACGTCTTAAACTATTCAAGATTGATTCAAATGACTAAGAATGTTCTTTCATGTTTAATATTCTTTGTAAATATTGAATGAACATTCAGTTTTGCAAGAAGAGTTTGTTGATGAGATTGATTACAAATGACTTCAGAATCAGTTAAATAAATAATGCTTCTTAAGTATTATAATTGTATCATGAACTTGAATTCTGAAAAGACTATCATCGAAGCATGAGATATTTATCATAAAGAAGAAGATGAAGATAATGCAATTAATGAATTTTATTCAAAAAATAGAGTGAATAGTATCACATTTGATGAAATTTATCTAGATTGTAAAGAGAAGTCACAAACTGCTCTATTTATATACTGTCATGCATGACAAAGTTGCAACATACAACTTTACTTTTGATGCTAGTTTAAAGAAAGTTGCTAGAAACAAGTCTGACTGAATTCAGACTGAATTCAGAGCTATCACAATAAGCTGCTAGAAACAAGTTTGTCATTGCACTTCTTAATATTTTCACTTGATGCTTGCGAGTTTCTCAACTTTCACTGCTTTTCAATCTCAGTTGTTTAATGAATTTCTTGAAGTTCTGTCAAGATAGTGACTTGATCAATTCATCTGCTATCATATCTTGACTAGAAACGAAGTTCACTGAAATCTGATTCTTCTTGTACAGATTTCGAATGTGATGATAAGCAATGTCAATGTGCTTTGATCTTTCGTGAATATGAGCATTCTTAATCAGCATAAGAGATGCTTAATTATCTTTCTTGAGCTGTGTGAATGAGACAGATTGATGAGTAATCTTCTCAAGAATATCAACGTGATTGTGACTGATGCTCAGATACTTTGTCAGATTCATGTTCTTAAGCACTTGATTGATTCATAAATCTTTCTTGATGCAGATTGATAAAATCATGTACTCTGTCTTGATGATCAATGTAATAACAAACTTTTGCTTTCAACTCATTCAGAAGACTGATTCTTCATTAAGCATGTAAATATAAATGAGAATCAACTTGTGATTTAGTCTGTCTGAAATGTAGTCTGAGTCAAAGTATTCTACTAACTTCATGCTTTTACTAACTTTGTACATGATGTTTAAATCAATGATGAAACAAACATATTGCATCAACTTCTTCAAAGCATGTTCATGATGTTTTACAAAATTGCTGAGATATTGACTTAGTTGATTGAAAGCAAAAGCAATGTTGAAATGAGTGTGAATTGCAGCATACATGAAACTTTCAATGACTTGTTGATACTCATGTTGATTGATTCTCACATCTTTGAGTTCAGCTGAGTGAAAAGCATCATATTCATTCATTGAAAAATCTGTTGCTTTGTGCTTATCTTGTCTCATGTTGAGTCTTTCAAGAATGTCATGAAGATAGTGAGTTTGATTCACTTGTAAGATTCATGTCTTTCTGTTGCAAGTGATTTGAATGTCAAGAATCTTTTTCATTTTTCTCAAATTCTTGACTTTGAAAACACATTGAAACTCATGTTTAAATCATTTAACATTGCTCAATGATTTGAAGATAATAATTATGTTGTCAATGTATAATAGCAACATGATTTCTTTTGATTCATGAATCAAAAGTCATGAATTTACAGCGCATTAAATGAAGTTGAGTTCAGACAGCGCTGTTACACAATGATCATGTTAGTTTCATGCAGCTTGCTTGAGATTGTAAAAACTTTGAACAATTTTCAAAGCACAGTCAAGTCTGACTTTCAATTTTAATAAAAAAAACATGTAAATGATTTCTTTGAAAAATGATTCAGTAAACGCATTGTTTACATCAATTTGATGAAGTTCAAGATTCTTCATTATTGCAATAATTAGAAAAACTCGCAAAGTGTCAAACTTGATGATTGACGTGAAAGTATTCTCATAGTCAACTTCATGAATTTGAAAGAAATTTCTGACTATCAGTCTTGTTTTTAGTTTATCAAGAAAATCATCAATATGCATCTTTAACTTGAAGACTCATTTGCTTATTATAATGTTGATTTTTTTGAGCAAAACTTTTTCTTGTCAAATTTCATTAATGATTAACATCACAAGTTCTGCGTTAATTGCTTCTTTTGAAAGTTTTTCTCAAACTAAGTTCTGCATTGCATCTTTGTAAATATTCAACATGAGAATTTTTATTGCTTTAAAAGAGTCAGATTCATTGATGTTGAATAATGTTCATGACATGCTTGTGTTAAAATTGCTCTCATCATCATCAACTTTCTCTGTGATGAATCAAATCATCATAGCTTGTAAAATCTTAAATATGCATTCTTTCAATTATTGATCTTTGCTGTCTCTTTTTCTCTTTGAAATGACTACATGCAGAAATGTTTGAGCTGTTGACTTAAACATGCTTGATGCAAAGACTTTTTGAGTGATCTGAACATTCACGTAAGCTTTATGCTTATCTGATGTATGTAATGTGATCTTAAAATTGAGTGCATTCAAGTTGATCACAATAGTTTTCAATGCATCAGTTGATTCAAATGAAACATTAATCATGAAAGTGTCAGATTTTGAAACATTAGTTGAAACATTATTTTTTGATGATCTTCTCACAGATCTTCGCTCTGAAAGAACATTAAATGTTTGCTTGCAAAGTTGCAAATTTATGTTTTCATTCTTTTCATTTTCAGCGAACTTAATAATGTGATTCTTGATGACTTGATTGAGATCTGAGACTCAGAGATGATATTGCTTGTTGATATTTTTCACATACTTCATGAAGATGTTAAATCTGTCTCTGTTCATGAATTTATCTTGTCTGTCTTTAATTGACAATGACTTGAGATCAATGTATGAGTAACATTTGCATTCTTATACTTGTACATGATCAATTGAGAGCTTGATCTCGATGAATGTTTTCTTCAAGATCATGAGAACTTTGTTGATCAAAAGTTTCATGATGATTCAATTTTGCAGATAAACATCTGTCTTTGCAGCTTTTGCTCAAAACTTAATGAAAAGTTTAGCATTCTTGATCATGACTTGCATCAAGTTTTCTGTGATGCATATAATTCTTTCGACTACTTCATTTTAAATCAACATATGTGAAACAATGTATTGAAAAACAATGTCAATTGATGAACATCAATCATTCAAGATGACTTTAAATTTTATGATGTTATCACTGTGTACTGAAAGAAGTTTGACATTGCTGTAAAGCTTTACGCTGAGTTTTTATTTTTGCAAAGCATCTGATGCATTGAATTGTTGCTTCAAAAAAATGCATCAAGTCTTTCTGAAGTGATTATCAACTATCTTTAGAAAGTACGACTCGTTATTAAGAAATGATGATAATGATTCACAGATGTTTATGAAAATGAAAGTCAAGATACTTGTTTTTCAATCACTGACATTGTGTTCTCGTTTGTTAATGAACTTGATGAGTGCACATATTTCATACACATTTTCATGACTGTCATTAATGAGAATAGATTTTTTCAGAGTGATGATTTTATGAAGTTGACGAAGCTTTGCTGATTTAAGATGAGCAAAATGACAATGTCACAGCTTATACAACTTGAAGTTTTTGTCATTTGCAAAACTAAGTTGATCATGATTAACTTCAATCTCATTCTCATGATAAATCACATCAATGTGAGATGTGAAGTGATTTAAATTCATTAAATCATCAAGATTCATTGAACTGTGCATTGCTGAAAATGCTGATGAGACGTCATGCTGCATAACTGATAGTAATGCAAATTCATCAAGATTGTTTGCAATTCTCTTTACTATATAAACATCTTTACATTTTAAAATTTCAATCATTTATTTCTTTCGCTTGTCATGCATGTATAAATCTTTATCATCAAAACTTTCTTGCAGATCTTTCTTACACATTCTTTTTTCAAAAAGAAGATTCATCTCAAGCTTAAAAACATGAAGAACAGAAAATAACTTAACTGAATTTTCATGATGATCTTGCATAATTGCTATGTCACAGTGATTAACATACAATTTCTTCTCTTCAACTTTGATGATGCATCTTTTAATGCAAACTAAAAAATCACTAAAAAGTCAAAGTTGATCAGTCATGTATGAAAAAACATCAGAATTTGCAACTCAGTTGAATTCAAAAATCTTATTGACAATGTTCTTTGACAGAGTTGCAATATTCTCGCTCTTCTTATTTTTATCTTTCTCATTATCATCAAAGATTTCAAAATCATTACTTTTCATATTGTAAACTTTATCTTTCTTGTGCTTGCTCTTCAGAAGCTCAATGAAAGTTTGAAAATCATCAACACTTTTATGCTTTGTTTTGTCTTTATCTTTGCATTTCTTCACAAGCTTTTAAGCTGCAGACAGATGAAAGCAATCGACTAAACGATGTTTATCTTCACAAAGAAAATTTTTTAAAAATCATTGCAATTGACGATGATGCAATTGATTGCTGTCAAAGTCTGAAAGACTTTTGCAATGATGATTGATTTTACATTTGTTTTGCTCATGATCAGTGCACTCGCGTTTATTTTCTCGCTTAACTCATAGCACAGTCTTTATTGTTTTCAATTGTGCTTTTTTCTCTTGTAGCTTTTGAAGTTTCTTCTTGACATCTGACTTATTCTGTGCATCAATGATATCTTGAATGATCATGTATTCATTTGATAATGATTGAAGTAAGACTTGAAAGCAACGTTTTGACTTGAATAAATTGCTTATGTCTTTCTGTGTTGCAACGATCTTTCAAGTCAACTTGATGAGATGTGTTCATGTTTTTTCAATGAAGATATTTATCAACATTCTGTAATCAATGAAGTTTGTCAGATATTGTTTTTCAGTGATTTGTAACTTCTCTTTGTATTTATAATTCAAAGCATCTCAAATCTCTTTTGCTGATATCTTGTCTGCAGTATGTTCTTGATCATCGATGATGATGCAGATGATCAGTCAGTAATGAGCTTTTACATTGATTTTTTGACTTTCAAAGTTAAAAGATTGAATTTCATTAATGATGCTGATGATGTTGTTGAGTATGTTCAAGTCAGACTTGTCTTTAATAATGAATCACAAGTCTTTTTCAATGAATCATCTCTTCATGAGAGAAAATCATTGATCGCAGTTCTTGTGAGTGAGAATGAGAACAGATCATCATTTGACGAAGAAGTCATTGAAGTTCATGATGTGCAATGTAGACTCAGTTTGTTGTTAGAATCAAAAAAAATAAAAATATTAAATAAATTGACGAGTGAAGTGAAAAGAATTTAATCTCGTTAATGATGATGAAAGTTTATGCATTCTTCAACGCGATTAAGTGTGTCTATTTATTCACTTTCTTGAGAACTTGTAGTAAACTGTCAACTTGATGTGAATGCTTATTTATCTTCTTGTGAGATGTGTAGTAAGCTGTTGAATTTCACTGAACTTCTTTAAGTCAATGTACTTATTTGTTTTCTCATGAGACGCATAGTAAGTGATTGTTGATTGCTCATTTAAATAGATCTTGTATCGAGTTATCAAGCATCAAATGCTTAAAGTGTTTCAATCTAATTACGTTGAAAGCTTCTTGCTAATTGAGCTCATAATCTATTCAAAGAGTAGAGTGAACAGTATCACATTTAATGAAATCTATCTAGATTATAAAGAGAAGTCACAGACTGCTCTATTTATATACTGTCATGCATGACAAAGTCGCGATGCATGACTTTACTTCTGATGCTAGTTTAGAGAAAGCTGCTAGAAACAAGTCTGACTGAATTCAGACTGAATTCAAAGTTATCACAATAAGCTGCTAGAAACAAGTTTATCATTGCACTTCTCAACAAATCTGATGATTCTTTCAAAACAGATTTGCAGAATGTTTTACATTTTATTAGTATTTAAATGTTTAATATCATTTCATTCAAAGTTGCTTTTGCATTGTCAATATATGTAGTATGATAACACACTTACAAGATAATGCAAAGAGATAATGCAGTTCATAGAGTGTATTACTATGCTAGATAGCTTGATTTGATCAAGTTATCATGAATGCTATTTCTATTCATGACTCAACTGAATTTCAAGATTGCGCATCAAAGTCTTCATGAGTATCAAATCTCTTTGCTGAATAATTATTCGCTTGACATGAATAGCAAGAAGATTGCTATCTGCATATGTAAAGCATGATATCAGTAAATGTTGTAAAACATCAAGAATAATGCAAATGAATAATGCATTTACTGACAAGAAATTCACATAGAAATACTTCTGTGATCTTCTGAAGAGCAAGCAAAGTTGAAGCTTAAATTCTGTAGTTTTCATCGCTTATTCTTGAACTAAGTTGATTCATATCAGTTTCATTCTGAAGAATTTCTCGTACTAGTTGTTACGAGTGTGTCGGAATTGAATAGAATTTTCTAGTCAACAAGCTCTAGAAATTTTGACTCATGTTGAATCTCTAGCCTCAACACTCTATTCTAGCGCTTTCGATACTCGAGCAAATCTGCTTCGTTCTCTTTGTTTTGCACTACTATAGATACAGCTCGAAACTCTCTTTGATTTCTTCTGTATTCTTAATATTCTAGTTATAGCTATCTCTATTGATCAAACATTCTATTCAGCTACGCACTATCTCGCTGCAGTGTGATTAGATTCTAGGCATGATCTCAACATTATATTAAGAATTCGTTAATCACACGATATCGATATCATTACTCATTCAACATACTCGTACAGACAGAACGAGTCTAAAGAAATTCGTTTACCTGATGATCGACGCAATCGAAAGACTGAACAACACTAGAGAGTTTGATAGAATCAACGACGAGACTGTTTGAATCGCTAGACAACTTATCGCTCACTAAGTACGCAAAGTTCACTCGATCAAGAGAATCAATTCATTCTCGTGAAACAGACGAGTGAAAATAAGCTGTTCAACTCATTTCTTTCCCTCTTCGCTTCGAACCAAGCTCGTGAATCAGGCGAGTCAAAACAATCTGTGCCGTCAGATCAAATTAGTGAGTCTGCTACTACAAATGACGTTCTCATAGTGAGTCTGCTACAATGACACTCTTCGTCAATGCAATGATCTATCTACTCTCATCGCCTTACCTATCAGTGAACCTGATTCTACGTTCACATGCAAATAGTGAGTCTGCTACAATGACAAGTCGAAAGTTGATCTCTTCAATGAGCAAGTCGACTAGTGAGTCTGCTTCAATGATACTCTTCGTCAATGCAATGACATATCTACTCTCATCGCTCTACCTATCAGTGAATCGATCTACCTCACGTTTACGTGCAACTAGTGAGCCTGCTTCAATGACAAGTCGATAGTTGATCTCTTCGATGAGCAAGTCGACTAGTGAGTCTGCTTCAATGATCATTCTATCTCATATAGTGAGTCTGCTACAATAGGCATTTGGCGAGTTGATTTGAATCAATAGAAAGATTGATAGAAAGGCAGGCATCAAGGCTCTACGTCAGTGCTATGAACTACACTACAAGTCATAGAAACATGACTTTTAAAGAGAAGAAGATAATGTTACAAGTGTGTCGAAATTGAATAGAATTTTCTAGTCAACAAGCTCTAGAGGTTTTGACTCATGTTGAATCTCTAGCCTCAACACTCTATTCTAGCGCTTTCGATACTCGAGCAAATCTGCTTCGTTCTCTTTGTTTTGCACTACTATAGATACAGCTCGAAACTCTCTTTGATTTCTTCTGTATTCTTAATATTCTAGTTATAGCTATCTCTATTGATCAAACATTCTATTCAGCTACGCACTATCTCGTCGCAGTGTGATTAGATTCTAGGCATGATTTCAACACTAGTCTTTTGAATGAGATCTTAGATATTAACAAATTCGCAGCTTTCTGATAATGACAAATTTCTCGAAGAGTAATGATTTCTGACTTTTATTTTCTCTTTGTCTGTTGCAATAAATTAGCTGTTGATTGCTTAATGCATTATCTGTTTGCATTATCTTCTCAATTTTATTTATCTTGCTTTCAAGCAAGATCTTACTTTCAGACATGATTTTATGATCTTGTCTTGATTCTTTCTCAATTTGATTTAACAAATATTTATCATCACGAGTTGACTTTTTCAAATCATCATGCAATGTGTCTTCGCTTGACTTTCGTTTTAAATCAAGTCTGTCAGCAATGCGCAACAAGAAATGCATTATCTAAATGCATTATCTATTTGCTTGCAACGCATCATAAATATGATGTAAATTATTTGATCACGATTTGAAAAGTTGTGATAATTGAGTAGAAAATTGCAATAATTGAGTAAAAGATAGCGATAATTGAGTAAAGTGAAAGCAAAGTGAAGTACAATGTCAACAAAAGATGATGACTGAACAAACTATGTTAATAGTATCACTTTTATGATGAATGTGTTGATTGTATCACTATTATGATGAATGTGTTGATCACATCACTGAGATGATGATTGTGATAATTGCAGCTTTAAGATGATGACTGAATTTCAAAATTCAGCTTTAACTTTAATTTATCTACATTTCACATCTATTTTAACACTAACTTTATTTACACTTCATGTTTATTCTAACTCTAACTTTATCTACGTTTTACATCTATTTTAACTCTAACGTTGTTCAACATCACTATCAAATAAGAAGATTATTATGCATTATTTATATGCATTATCATTGAGACTAATCAAGATCGCAGAATGTTCAATCTATTTATTAAGTTGCAATTTATTGCGAGTAGAAATTGAGTTGTTGAATGAAATGAAGATCAAAAAACTTTTTATATCAAGCAGAATGCAAATTGAGTCACTCTTCACAAGCAACTGACAAAGCTGAGAGTCATCAGTGTATATCAGAAAGTCTTGAAAGAGAAGCAGATGAACATGAAAAGCAATATGCAAGATACAATCACAGATGATTGAGTGAAAAAGAGTCTGTATAATAATGCATTTAAGTAATGCATATGTATTTCAAAAGCTGATTGTATAATAGCTCAATGCTTTGAGATAAATTTGATGAAGAAGACAAGAAAGAAGAAGATTGCTGTAATGATTGTTTCTTTAACAACACAAGATATATACAGAGATTAAACAGTAATCACTATTATTAAACTTGAGATCTGAAAATAGTTGAGACAATAATATGTATTAACTACTTACATAAGTTGAGCACGAAGCTTTTATCTAAGAAAACGATCATTGTTATATAAACATAGAAGAATCATGTCAAGTCATTTCTGCTCTGAATGATCACTTTGATCATTTTTGAGCAAGATGAGCAAGATGAGCATCATGCTCATCATGCTCACTGTGATCACTTCTGATTCAAATGATCAGAATAATCACTTTGAAATCTTGATTACTCAATGATTATTTAATCATTGCTGTTACATAATTTCATGCAAGAGAGTTTTAACACTAGATTTTCTTCTAAGATTTTCGTTTTGAAAATCACTTTTTTCTTCATGTCTTCTCATCACACAATCAAAAACTTTATCTTGCGTCACAGAGATTTTCTTGAACGTATGAGTTCTGAGCATGCTGTCATGCATTCTTGTGAACATTGCAGTCACTTGCAAAAGAAATGTCGTGTTGACAACGAAATTGATCATTGCATCAAGTGTGTGCATCTTGATCGCAAGTGCAATCTTACTTTCTTGATAATGAAGTGAAAAAGAATAAAGACAGAACATGATTGCATTCTTGATGAACTGCTAAATGCTCACAAGCAGATGCAAAAGATCTTCGCGAAAGCTACTCATTTACAAAATCAATTTGTGTTTCTGAAAAACAAGAAACAGATGATGATTGAACGAAAGTTTCAAAACATCATCAAGCTCAAGAAGAATGAAAGAAAGACTAGCAAATCAACATTGAATGATCTTTTCTTTGACGTGTTCTTCAAGCAGATTGAGATTTCATCAGACTTTGACTGATTGAATTTCTCAACTAAAACTGTCACAGAAGCATTTGACAGTTCTTGAGATTTTTCTTCAATTCTCAAGTGTTCTCGATATGTTTATAATCTTTTCATTTGACTAATCAATGAAGCTGATCTTTGATATTCTGTCGATTCAGTATATTCTTTACTTCGTATTCAACGTTCTGACTCTCTGAATTAATATCTGAAGATTTTGTTTGAATTGATGTATTCAAGTCTGCAGACTTCAAAAGACAGATATGAAATATTGAATGTATTTTCATAAAGACTGACAAATTTAACTTGTAGTTAATCAATTCTATGATTTTCAAAATCTTATAAGATTCTAGCTTTGTATGATTCAGTTTGTTACTTGATCTTTTCGTTTTGATGTTTCGTCTTAATAGATACACTTTGTTTTTCTTCTTAAAAGTAAATTTTCTATCTCTTTTCTTATTTGCATACAGAGTCATGCGCTTACTAAGAAACTGTATGTTCTTTTATAATTCTTTTTGTAGCAGCTGCAATTGTTCTATCTGTAACGTAGCTTTTTGAGCTAATTGTGCAAATTCACGTGATTTTTTAAGAGTTTTTGACTCAAATTCATAGTTTGCAAAAAATGATGACATGCTGATTACTTTCGTTGTTATGCTATTGAAAGTCAACTGTGCTACTGATAGTAACTGTATTCAATCGTTCTGTCTATAGTTGATATAGCATCTGAAATACTGTTTCAATGTCTGATTCATTCTTTTCATTTATTCATTTATTTGTGAATGATAAGCTGTTGACAGCTTGTGATGAATTTCTAACTGATTTATCAAGAATTTTCAGAATTTCGATGTGAAGAGCTTGTCTCTATTCGAAATTATCTCATCTGATAATTCATGATTTGCTACAATTGTTCTTAGAAACGTGTAAGTTAAATCTTCTGCGAATGTCACTTTCTTATATGACAAGAAGTATTCATACTTAATTAATCTGTCTGTTATAATCAATATAAAGTCATACATTGTTTCAATAACTCTTTTCTTTGACTTAAATAGCTTGACTATGAAGTTCAAAGCTATGCTTTTTCATGCATGATTCAATGTGCTGAAGCTTTTCAAAAGTTCATAGAGTTTATGTTGATTGTGTTTTGTACAAATAC
>JAABUV010001089.1_pt1 | contig 39842 bp, 39 predicted proteins | sample 5559971 | NCBI WGS metagenome assembly JAABUV01 (sample SAMN10711881, study PRJNA513362) | rock metagenome | isolation source: Antarctica rocks | place: Antarctica: Victoria Land, Knobhead nord | collected 2015-12-19 | reverse complement strand
TACTTGCTTCATAGTCATTGCTCAATCATAGTTCTTACGAAGCCACACGCCCGCATAGTTCCCACCTCGGTGTCTCATATAGCACTCATAACAGTCATGGGCGGGACAAGAGGCTCGCCATATAATATTGTTCCCACATTGTCGGTATATCTCCGCAACAGCTCATGTTGCATAATGTGTGTGACTTCTTCGGACATGCACATCATGACAAGTTCAATTCTACGGAGTTTCAGAAAACTTTTATAAATGCTTTATAAAGAGATACTTCGGAATTATCTTATCACTTACAAATTTTATGAAAAAGAATATATTGTTTGTGTAAGTCCTCCAGTGACCCAAATGGAATCCCATATTTCCTCTATCCCCACCGATGCGAAAATCGTCAAGTTTTAACAACAACATGATCCAAGGCAGTGCTACGATACTGTAATATCGGATAGCGCCGTGTCTACCAACTCGGCCTCCGTATAAAGGCAGTAGGCCTCCCTTGAAACTGCTCTCGTTGTGCTCTGCTTGTCTGTCAGGCGCATTCTGTTTAATATAGCCACAGTATTCCCAGGCCCACAGCTCCATATGCGACGCCCATTGCTTATCATAGCAGCTAATCCGTGCAAGTAATGCGGCTGTCCATCAGCCTGAGCTCGCTACCACATCTGCGATCAGTGCAAATCAGCGACTCCAGAAGTGGTACAGCTTGAACCTTTATCCAAGGCATCAATTCTGAAGAATTGGCTGCCTATTATTCCCAGCTTATGTGATCCCCAACTCAATCTGTCGCATTCCCAGTGATTCATATACCCTCGAAATGGATCCTCGATTTCGTGTTCTTCCTCGACCGAGGAGTTTCAACCTCTCCACATCGTTATGGGCCCGAGAAAAGAAAGCACACGATAAATGTGCTAATATTCTACCTGGTGTAGATCCCCCGAAAATATTTCATTTCGTCAAATTCAAAGAGGTGAGATTCAACTTGCACTTCATGTGCTACCTTGCCGGTATAAGTTGATTCCTGATGACTGACTTACAAAAGCAACAAATTATTAATTTCAATGACTATCTACACGAATTTTCTGATGTGCATTTCCTCGATTTGGTCCAACAAACGTGCATCATAGCTGAAGTCAAAGAATGCCTAAATGAAGGATGCCAAGTAATAAGACGGCAGATAACAAATGCTCCCCATAGTGAATGGAAGCGCTTCAGGGACTGGACGCTTGTGTTGATGTCTTGCCAAATGAATGCCAAAAATCAAGGCTTGGAGGATGAGGGATGGAAATGGGGCAATGTCGTGCACGACTTGTCTATTGTTGCTCAATTTACGCGACGTGATAAGATGATTGCTAGCGTGGATTTGTTCGAAATCTGTGAACTGATAAATTGGATGTCAACGGTGAACTGCCATCTTCATCCTTCTTATAAATCTCAGCTCCCTTTACGAGCACATATATCGAAACAAAAAATCGTCGACGCCACTTACACAGCATATAAAGTGGGAATTTGCCAAAATCGCCTCTGGAATCTAACAGTAGGAGGAGGTGAAAGGGAAGAGGTTGACTTGCCCATACTCATGATGATGGTCGAGGAGCGCTCTGCTCAGTTTCTAAAACACAGAGGACAAGAAGACCATGAAGCCTGTAATGCAGAAGTTTGTCGATTTAGCAACATTGACAGTACGCGTGTCAAACAGCTCCACAAGTGCTCGGCCAAAGACTGTGGTACACCGTTGATGTTCCCGCCTTCGGAGCTTGAAAAACCATACGAGCGGTTCACATGGTGGACTGACGACATCGAAAATACCAAAAATGCTCCATATGTTGTCAAAGAAGAAAGCCAACGACAATATATGGCAATCTCCCATGTTTGGTCGGATGGAACAGGTGGAGGGGTCCAAGGCGAAAACCTTGTTAATCGATGCCTATGGACTTATTTCAAAGGAGTCGCCCAAATTTTGGGATGCACAGCAATTTGGTGGGACACAATATGTATTCCGAGTGAACGGGCAGCTCGACAAAAAGCTATTGGCAAGATGCAAGAAAATTTCAAACAAGCTGCACACACCGTCATACATGACCAGTACCTCGTCCAATTTCCCTGGACTGAAGATGGTAGCCCGTGTCTCGCTCTACTACTCTCACCCTGGTTTACACGAGCCTGGACCTCTCTGGAGTTGATGATGTCTAGGAAAGACAAGGTCTCGGTAATTTATAGACATCCTAATAATCGGACTCGGTACATGATTAAAAACCTTGAGAGCGATGTCCTCGCTCATCACCCAGCCTTTTTCTCTCGTGGCCATTGGGTAGCTTCTTCTCTGGTCAGCCAGCTACGTGAGCAGCAATTCCACTGCATCGGCGACATTTTAAAATTACTCATGACAAAGAGTACGTCGCGTCCACGAGATCTCATGGTAATTGCCGCCTTAATGACCGGCCACGATCCAAAGGTTGAAACACCTGGCTTCATAGCACACACTACGTGCGACATCATACTGAGCCTCGTTGAAATTGAGGAGTCGTTCTTATATCATGGCCACGCTACCATGACACGCAAGGGGGGATTCTCCTGGTGTCCATTCAGCTTATTAGACGGCGTTGTACTGACTAACACGGACAGACCGGAGAGAGTCTACGTGGACGAGGATGGCGCGGTCTGTGGAGACTGGGACTACCGTACATTAAGCATGAAGGATGCAAAAAAAGTGCAACCCTACAGCTTCCACATATCAGTTGACTGGCAGATTCGCGTTGCCCTGGAACAATGGGAGAATTGTCTGCTTCTGCAAAATACTCACAACATCAACATGCAAGCCCTTCTAGTTGTACCTCTAGATGTCGGTACATGCGAAATCTGCGGCACCGAATATGTTATCATAGAGGCTTCGTACATCGGGACTGTCCATGCAAATCTCGAATGGGGCGACTCATACTCGGCCTCAATTCGACTTGGAAAGCTTTTCAGAGATCCAGATCGGAGCGCAGAAGAATTAGTCGACGAGTACTACAATACCAAAGGCCCACGAATAATCGGACGTCCATGGAAACCAAATTTGCATTCTATCAAACAAGCGCGCCGCAAAACTTCAGGCAGAGCCGGGAGAATTTTGTCTCAAGATTTCTAAGAAAATGACTATCATTACAAGTATGTCACCGTTCTGTGCAAGTGCCGCATATAAACTTACATTGAACATAGAAAAATAGAGCCTAACCATCGAAACATCTCGAAAAATGTACAAGCTTGCTAAGAAGTCCTGGCTAGCGAGCTCAGATTCGAAACCCGGCTCCGATGAATGAAGAGTAACGATGATGGTAGAACGATAGTGAGTGTTGTAATGTAGTTAGATATTCTCTTTACAATGAGGCTGCTACTTATCACTAAATTTGTACGGTACATACGTATGACGTACACCTCAAGCTCTGTATCGGTGATTATCCTTTCCGTCTATGAAAAGGTGCACGGCCTCTATTAAAAAGGATTAGGAAAATATTGAAGAATAGGAGAGGGGGCGGAGGTAGGAAAGGAGTATAGGAGAGCAGAGGCACGCAATAGGCGTTGGGGCGGAAGCAAAGCGATGCGACTTTAGTCAGTAGAGAATATATTATTCTTGATCCGGAAAGTCTACGTGTAGCTATCTCATCCACTGGAGCCATAACTTTTCAAGGGTATATACTTTAGGAGATTTCACTGAAGGAGGGTGCACTGAAGGAGGGTACGTTCCAGGATACGCCAATGGGGGGCACGCCAAAGAACATGCCAAGGGGGCACGCCAATAAAGTGTTCGCCAGAGAAGGGTGCGCTGAAAGAGCGTATACTCTGAGAGTGCACACCAAGGAAGCGTAAGCGATAAGAAGCCCGATATGCTCCCCGAACATACTATGTAGGTAGCTGAGTTAGTAGCTGAACATGTTGGTAGGCGAGTAGGTAGCTGAATTAGTAGCTGAACATGTAGGTAGGCAAGTAGGTAGAGTGATGAGTAGAATGATGAGTAGAGTAATGAGCATGTAAGATGACGAGTAGGTAAAGTGTAGAATGCGAAGAACGAAGAACAAAGATGCGTGATTCTAATTGCCGGCCAATTGCCAGCTGCCGTGCCTGCTAATTGAGCTTATTGTTGATCAATTGAGCTAATTGCGCTAAAGTTTAAGCTCTTTGATCTTTGCAAAACGCAGGTTGCACATTTGTTGATAATAATGTATTGTGATTGAAAGTCATAATATGAGCATCTAATTTCTTCTTTGATAGATGATCATAAAGTCACATGTGCTTGTCTGTAATATTACTTCTCTTTGATTTTTTACACGACTTTCATGTCATTGTAGAAATCAACTATGCAATATCACAAACAGCAATGATAGTGTCATGATGTCAGATCATCAACTCAATTTAGAACATAAATCATCAATATTTTAAATAATCTCGATTCATTGAATCTGTTTTGCAGTTCAATGAATCAAGTCATCAATCTAGTCATCATCATTTTAATTTAGTTTCAACAATTTTGTTTTAATTATCTTAATTATGTGCATGAACTTTTGCAATCTTAAATCAATAAAACTACTGTCTAGTCTTGATTTTGCTTGATTCATGTATATAAAAGTTGAACTTTCATTCTTTTCTTTCATTCTTTATCTTTCATTTTATACATTATTTGATGTATTGTTTTGTATTTAAATTCTATCAAAGTAATAATAATATCTCTAGTTTAATTCAATCTTTGACATTATGAAAGATTTACACTTTCTGCAACGTTATTATACATTGAAATCTCATCTAGTTATTCTTTCGCTCAAATGAAGTCACTTCACAATCTTTCAATCAATGATGAGCATGCTGTTAAACAGTTTGCTCAAAGTATGATTGAAAATTCAGTTGAGATTTTTCACGCAATGCAAAAGCTTCAAAATCAAGTTCAATAACATGATGTTATCATCTTATTCTCATTCATTATTTTCAGTTTTTCAATCTATATAAAGTTGAATTCTCAGTTTCTCATAATGATAGCTCAAATCATTGTACAAATCTTAAATAATTAATCTTCTTTCATCATTTATTTTTTTGCAAACTTTGTTGCTGTCTTCATTGCTTTTAAATTCAAGAAGCTTTTCAACATATTTAAATATGAGAAAAATAAAAATTATTTGAATGCATGAAAGCAGAGTTTGATACAATGCATAAACATGAATGATGATCATTATCTCTTTTATTGAGTCAAGATCATTTATGTTGAGTCATGATTCATCATAAATAAGAAAACTTACAATTTAATGAATTAATATCAAGCTAATGATCTCTGTATCATTTTCATCTTTGTAGATTGATAACACAAATTGCATCATTGCTGCAACAATTCTTTCAAGACAGAAGATGTTTATTTATATCTTTGTGAAACTTTGAAGTAAAACATGAATAACTTTGTCAACTATTACAATCTTTTTTATTAAAAGAAAGAATGTTCTTTGATGAAAGATTTTTCATTGATTGACTGTTTGAAGCGTAATGTCAATTATTTCACTCAAGTCATTATTTTCTTCTGATGAAATTTCAATGAAACTTAATCATTCATCTTTCATTAATGAATTTAAGCATTCTCTGATATCAATGAAGAGCTTTAACGACTTAAGCATCATCAATCTCACTTTGTCTTTATCATCATCTTGTTCATCAAAATCAAGAATATCTTTGCATTGACTAGTAATTCTTTGAGTTCAAAGATCATCATCTTTGTGACTGTTGTTTCAACAGTATCTTCATCTCTTTCTTTCTTATTTCTTGATGAGTTAATGAATTTAAGTTTCATTATTATCATCATTTAAGATAAGATTCTGATCATTTCTGAAATCAAGAAAATCTGTAATAAGTGAAAGCTGTGCTATTATTGCAAATTGCAACATTCAAGCAAAATTACTAAAGAATGCTCAAATAAGAAATTCTTTACTCTGCATATCATGAACATTTACAACAATGATATCATCAATATAAATGAAGAAGTCTTACTGTCTGCAAAAAAAGTTTAGTGTTTAAACTAAGTTATGCTCATAGATTTGTATACATATCATTTTGTTTACTAGTTTCAATCTTTTCACTCTCACTTCAATTATATAAAAAGTTTTTTGCTACATTTATTTTGAAACTCTTTGAATTCAATTTGACATTCAAGAATAATCACATGATAGTATTTTATGTTTTACATCAAGCTCAATCTAAAGTTTTCACTTTTACTCTGATTGACAGTGAAGTTTTTATTTATGTCTTTATGAATAAATTCTTCATGCAACAACATCATTTTTTCTTGCATCAATTAATTCACTCTTGCAAACTTCAAGAATTTAATAATCAAATTGCTTTAATTGATGACATTACTTATGTTATTAAAATCATAATAATTCTTAATGAATATATTGAAAAACTATTCTTTTATGTCATTGAAGATTGACAATGAGATTCATCTGTACATGATGTCAACTACGAATCTTTTGATTCTATTCTGTATTTAAATAGAAGTCAGAAGAGTCAAAAGATCTCAATTCAACGTAGTTTGAACAATGTTAGAACGTTGCGTGATCAGAAAAGTCATTATGCAGAGTTTTCACTCATGTGACAATTCTCTTCTAACAGTCACAATTGATTTATGAAGAAGATTAATGACATGTCGATGTCAGTAAAAGATGAAAAGATACTGCTAGTGATTAAACAACTCAGATGAAGAGTTTGAAAGTTGTGATTACAAGTGATCAAAGAATTTGCAACTCGTTGACTGCGTTGATATTGAAACGTCTTCATCACATCGACAGTGTCATCAAGTAATTGATGAAAAGATATCAGATAAAATAGTCATTTTAAGTATTGAGAATCATGATTACAATGCTTAAAGAAGTGATGACTCGTTGATCACGCTGATATACTGAGAGAGCTTGAACTCATCTTCTTTACTTAACATCAAGTCATTTATCTATCTACGTGAAAAATCGAGAGCTCAAAAAAACGATCAGAACACATTCTCTTTCATTGATCAAAGTCAAACATCGAATGATTGCGATTGCACGTTTATACTAACAATTCATTCAACGTCTATGTGACATAAGTTAAATCAAGAGAAGAAAAAAGTTATTTAATACAATCACATTCTATCTTCTCATCATATGCATCTCTCTTTCATCACATATTTCTCTGCTCAATGAATGATAATCATTGAATAAAAGAACACAGCTTTATGTATGTTACAATCATGAGCATCATGAATGCAAAGAAAACATCTTTCATCTTTGAATTGAGAATTGAATCAAAACATCGTTGTATAAAATATCATCAATGAAGAGCAAAGCAAAAACGATGTGTTATAATTAAACAACACAAACACTCATTAAGAGTTTACTTAAACATCACGCGTTGAATAGAAGTTATAGATTCATTACTTAATAACACAGTGTCAATCTTATTGTTTCAACTGCGTGAAGCAATTGTATAAATGATGAGTGATTTTCTTTCTTAAAGAGTTTTGTTCACTCAATATAAATAGCATAAAGTTCTTCATGAGTTGAGTCTAAATCAATGTCATAAAAGTGTATGAATTATAATTACAATTATGTCATTGAATTAAATCAATATCTCATCATCATAAGTTTATCATGACTTTATTATCACATCATTGATGTCAATTTTGAACACAATATTCTCACTTTATCTTTCTTTTTCTGTCTTAATTATTGTTATCAATTTCTCGTCAAGATTTATGATTTTAATCAACAAGAAGAAAATTTCTCGCTTAAAGTTAACAAAGTAGCTTTTCTTCAGTCTCACTTTCAATTTGCTCACAAGAAGTAACTTTGTTCACGAATTACTCATAAGAAGCAATTCAATTTACAAATTACTTACAAAAAGTAATTCAGTTTACAAATTATTTACAAGAAGTAATTCAGCACTCAGTTTACTTGCAAGAAGTAATTTAGTTTCTCATTCACTTGAAAGAAGTAACTCAGTTTTCAGTTTACTCACAAGAAGCAATTCAGTTCTCAATTTGCTTGCAAGAAGTAACTCAGTTTCTCATTTGCTCACAAGAAGTAATATAACTTCTCATTTGCTCATAAGAAGCAAACTAATATTTAGCTCATTTACAAGAAATAAACTTTGTTTAATCTTGTTTCTCATCTGAAACAAGAAGCTTTTAATTGTATTCTTTAAGTCATTTAAAAAAGATATTCATCAAAAATCAAGTGTTAAAATTCTTTTTTCTTTAAAACTTCTGTTGTTTCTTAAGCAAATCAATTCAATTGATCTTTTATACAACTTGATATAATTGAGTTGAAAGTTTGAAGCTTTGATTATGTTACTCATGTCAAAAACATTGAAGTGTTTAGCATCATTTTAAGAAAAATCAATGTTTTCTTAAATCTTGAATTAATCTCATCTTCTAGTTTAAATTTTAATAAGTCAAAATCACGTCATGCAACTTTGACTGTTTATTCAAAGAACAGCTCAATTCTTGCTCAGTTTTCATCTCATTCTTAAAACAGTATGTATGATAAAAATCTTCATTTGAATCTTCATCAAATGAAAAAGAAATTTCATTTAACTGCATTCATGATCAGCGATGAAACTCATCTGTACGTAATGCTGACTATGAATCTACTGTTTAGCTACAGTAGAGTTTAAAGATTATCAAAAGTTTGAATGACATTAAAGCGTTGCATGATAATGAAACGCTGTGCATTAATCGCGTGCAAAGTTTTCGCGATCACGCAGACTTTGATAATCTCAATGCGCATACTACAAGCAATCTGCATGCAGATGAGAAAGTCAAATAGAACGCAAAACTACAAGGAAAATCGCTTATGAAAATCATTTGATTCAGTATCTTGTCATTGTAATAATGAGAACTGAGATAAAACACTCTCGCGTTTGATTTGTTAAGAATGATTAGCAGAAAGAACTTGAATTATAAACATTCTTTAAATTTACATGCTAACTATGTATAAATCTTGTTAAGACTGCGTGTCTGTTACTACAACATAAGCAACTCACGAGACTTATTAAGTTCAACATAAGCAAACTCAAGAATCTTATTAATATCATTTAACAGACGTTCAGACACAGACATTCTATACATGAGTGATATATTGATGAGAAGACTTTGTTAAAAGAAGAGAAACACAAGCGAATTAATAAAGAATGATCAAACTACACTGTCTGATTAAAAGTGTAGCATATAAACATCTTTGCAAGACATGATCAATCTGCATGAGAAAGATCTCTACAAATAATGCAAAACAGATGAGTTGCACATCTTACAAGCGAAGCAAGCATCTGTAAGACATGATATACAATGATGATGACTGTTGATCTTAAGAATCTTACTTCTTTACTGAGCTTTGACTCTTAAATGTCTTGATGATAAAATCAATCTTTAGTTGAAAATATCATTTGTATAGCTTGAAAGAACAGTAACATATGTCAATGTGATTAAAGAAGAAATTGACTGTGATATGCATATATATTGCAGACGAAATGTTTGCAACTTATGCTTAAGAAGTAAACTGTTGAAATTTAAGCAGTGAAAGATTTCATTCATCTTGAACTATGAATCTGCTGCAAGAAACTATCTCTCGCTAAGAAGAAAATCAGCATAGAGATCATGTCTTATGTATGTTGCATGCAACGTATGCAACATATTTTCAATAAATATTAGTGAGAAAAAGAGAAAGAATTGTCAGACAAAGAATGCATACTTGAAACATTATAGAATCAGACTTTGCATCACATTGCAAAAATGTTCAAAAGAGTAAGCATCGAGACTTTGAAAGCAAAAATGTACACAAGCTCGCTGCATGTTCATTTAAACATGTTGCAAGACAAGATCACGTTATGCAGTTGAATCAATGATCATATGCAGAAAATCAGACAAGCATGCAAACTAATACACATTCATCTGATGAATGTTAATTGCATCATCTTTCGCTTTTTCATCATCAAGAAAGTGACACTTCTGAACAACTTAATTCAAGAAGATGCAAAAATACAGTCAAGATGTAAACAATTAACTCTCGCTGCGACGATTTTGACTAGTGACAGCATCACAATAATGCAGTATCACAGAAGTCAGTGAAAGCAATAATGAGAAAAATATAGAAAATGCATTGCAGATGTTCACATCATCTCGACATAAAGATTGCATCTGTTCAACAAGATGATAAAGATGTGAAATGATTTTCAGAAAGTTGAAAGCACTCTCATCATTCACATCAGAATTAAACGCATAAATTTGAATGCTTATTTGCACTTCAGAAATGTTTCAGACGCAGATAGCATGTGATGCAACTGCAACTGAAATCATCAAATAATGAAACAGATACTCATGCATTGCTTGAACTGATTGCATTTGCGATCAAGAATGCTATGAGACATTGACTTCTTAAATTATTGAATAATCATCACTATCATGAAGAATCTCAGAGCAGCTGCAAGAATTATGATGAAAACGAAGCTTCTGAAGCAATTTAAAGTGATTGAATTATTCATTTTCTAACATGTGATCAACATGAACTAATTTGATACATAGTTTCATAATGATAGTTTCAACTGCGCAAAGCAGTTGTATAAACAGTGAGTGATTTTCTATTTCAGAAAGTTTTGTTCACTCAATATAAATAGCATAAAGTCTTTCATGAGTCAACTTAATCAATGTCACAAGAATGTATGAATTTATTATTAACTGCATTCATGACACAAGAAGATCTGAAAGTTTATTAATAAAGTAAAAATATCAATTTAGTTACAATTTTATCATTTAAATATTTTAAGTTTTTAAATGTTTTCTTCAAGAAGAACATTAATATCTTGTCTTTGCATTAAGTTCATGATCATGTCATACATTTTAAAGAAGATGCTCAATCTTCAGTCTTTACTTTATACAACATAAGTTGTGATGAAATTCTAGAACTTTAACATTATTTAAATAAAAATCTGAGCAAAGATTTCATTCAAGTCAATTACTTTCAAATGATCATCTTTATTCTTTTCATTAAGAAATTTGAAGAAGAATTTTGCTTTTGCATGAATTATTGAGATTTGAACATTATTACAATCAAGAATCAATATTTTTTATCTCTGATCTCAGAAATGCTGAATCATTTAAGTTGAGCTAAAATCTTTATTAAGCTGAATATCATTTCTGTATTCGATCAACTTTAAATCAAAGAAGAAGATGAAGCTTTCATCATCTTTTGCACTCAATTTGAATTATTCAAGTATTTAGTCATGCTCTTTGATTTATGTAATGAGTCTGTCTTGTTTCAAAAGTACATCAACAATACTCTTTGTAAACATTTAAATAAGTTTTATACAGCTTATCTGAATGACATCTTGATTTATTTCAACAATGAACTTGAGCATGAGATTCATGTCAAGCTCATTTTGTGAAAACTGCAAGAAGCAAATCTTCAGATGAATATAATCAAATGCAAGTTTCATGTCACTTAAGTTTTGTATTTAAAATTGATAATCATCATTAAAAAAATCAAGATAAATTTTTTTAAAATAAACATCATTGTCAATTGACTCATCTTGATTAACATTAAAGATGTTCAAAATTTTCTAGATTTCGTGAACTTTTATAAAAGATTCATTTATGACTATAGTAGAATAACTACTTTGCTCACTCATTTCATCAAAAAAGATGTACTCTTTGTTTGATTTCAAAAATGTCAGATTGCATTCAACATTCTTAAGAAAGTCTTCACTTTCAAGATTATTCTTCATCATTATAATTCAGATCACAAGATTGTGATAGAAATCAATGTTTTGAACTATGTGTTCAAAAATATTATTTTTCAATATGATGAAAACAAGATTCTTCATTCAATTACTTACTTTTCAAAGAAGCATAATTCAGTCAAGTGTAACTACAAAATTTACAATAAAAAACTCATGATCATTGTTTACACTTTTGAGAAATGATGATCAGAGCTTGAAAACTTTATTTATTCTGTTGAAATAATCATAAATCGCAAAAATCTTGAGTATTTTATGTCAATTAAGCAATTGAGTTGTCATCAAGCTCATTGAAGTGAATTTCTATCTAGATTCAACTATTGCATCGCTTATTGTTTCAACAAGATTGATGATAAGTTGAATGCTTTGACACATCACTCAAAAGATTTTTTTAAAAATAATAATAAATTCATACACTTTTGTGACATTGATTAAGTCAACTTATGAGAAACTTTATGCTATTTATATTGAGTGAACAAAACTCTCTGAAATAGAAAATCACTCGCTGTTTATACAACTGCTTTGCGCAGTTGAAACTATCATTATGAGACTATGTATCAAATTAGTTCACGTTGATTGCATGTTAAAGAATGAATGACTTAGTCACTTTAAATTGTTTTAAAAGCTTCATTTTCATCATCATTCTTGCAGCTGCTCTGAAACTCTTCGTGATAGCAATGATTATTCAATAGTTCAAGAATTCAATGTCTTGTAACATTCTTGATCGCAGATGTGATCAGTTTGAACAATGCATGAGTACATGTTTCATTGTCTGATGATTTCAGTCACAGTTGCATTGCATGCTATTTGCATCTGAAACGTTTTTGAAGTACAGATAAACATTCAAATCTATGCGTTCAATTCTGATGTAAATGATGAGAGTACTTTCAACTTTCTGAAGTTTATTTTGCATCTTTATCATTTTATTGAACAGATGTGATCTTTGTATCAAGATGATGTGAACATCTGCGATGCATTTTCTATATTTTTCTCATCATTGCTTTCACTGACTTCTGTAATACTGCGCTATTGCAATGCTGTCATTAGTTGAATTCGTCACAGTGAGAACTAATCGCTTGCGTTTCAACTGTATTTTCACATCTTCTTGAATTAAGTTGTTCAGAAGCGTCACTTTCTTGATGATAAAAAAGCGAGAAATAATGTGATTGATACTCATCAGATGAACGCGTATCAGTTTACATGCTTGTCTGATTTTCTGTGTACAATCATTGATTCAACTGCGTAATGTGATTTTGTCTTGCAGCATGTTTAGATGAACATGCAGCAAGCTTGTGTACATTTCTGCTTTCAGAGTCTCAATGTTTATTCTTTTGAACATCTTTGCAACATGACATAGAGTCTGATTCTGTAATGTTTCAAGTTTACATTCTTTGTCTGACAGTTCTTTCTCTTTTTCTCGCTGATGTCAGACTGATGTTTCAAATGCAATTTCTGATCTTACTACTGCTGAGTATACTTGTTTTGCTTTTGTAAAGATTGTTTCTCATGTAAAGACTTTGAGTTGACTAAGTGTTAGCATTCATGTGACGTGATTCACTTCAATTTGATGAAGATGCGCATCTCATTGCAATTTCATGTTCAGTTGTACTTTCAAAACTTGCACGTCTGATTTTAACTTAATAACTGAGCTTTTTATTTGTATACTAGTTATCATGTCAAATCTTTTTGATTTTCTGATGAAGTATGTAAATTCATACTTTTCTGATGCAAATGTTATGTCATGAATGCAAACTCATTTCACACAAACGTCGTGCATTCTGCTCAGTGTTCTGCAAATTTCTTCAATGAATCTATCATATGCTAGAATGTTAATGTCATTTATGAAGTCAAGCACTTTAATCTTAATTTTCAGTGCTTTGCACTTCTCAATCAAACTTGCATTAAAGAATAGAAAGAGAATCAATAAAATGAGAAATCTTTGTAATATGTCTGCATTTATCTTGCACATGTCACTCGTTTGCTCATCGAATCTCAGCAATGTTTCTCGATTCTCAAGAAAGCTGCATGCTCATTCAACTATATAGTTTGAAATTCTTTTCATTTTCAAAGTATGCAGAAGTCTGATGTGCAAGACTTGATTGAATGCTTCAATGATGTTTAAACTTAGCATGAAAGCTACATATTTAATTTTGCAGTCTCATATCATGTGAATCTGTTCTACTAGTAGATTTAATGTTGAGATCATGAATTGTTTGCATTTCACTTTCATTTGAGCATCAGATAGCATGTGATGAGTCTCAGCTATATTGCTCAGTCTTTTAATCATGATCGACTTCAAAGCTTTGCTCATGATGTCAAGCAAAGCAATGAATCAATATGTCTTTGAATCAGTATAATCACTCTTCTTCAATTTGCATAGTACTATCATTTGAGTCTTTTTGAACTGCTTAGAATGATATCTGTATGTTACACATGCATTGAATAAACTCGTCAGTATCAAGATCAATTCTGCAAGACTCGTCTGCAACGCTCTGTTTAAAATGTTTGAGATATCTGATGCTTTGTCTGCTTTTACTCTTTTAATTATCTGTCTTACTTCATCTTCTGAAATGCGTAAGTCAGATGACATTGTCAAAAGTATAAATGAGTTCATGATGTTGTTGATATCTATCTGAAAGAATGAGAGAAAGAATTTTTCTCGTAATATCTCAATTTTTTTCTCAAACATTATTGTCATTTGTTCAGTGTCACTTCACTTTAATGACGAAAACTGAGAAAGTTTTTTAAATAGCTGACTTTTCATTCTGACTCATTTTGCAAAGCATCATATTGACTTAAGTGCATCACTCAGCTCATGCATTTGTGATCTGAAATGTGCGCGCTTCGCTTGTTGAATGATCTTGTTTTTATGATCATTATGTTTCAGATATTCATTTCATGCATTTAGTGTGCTTTGTATTTTTCATACGATTTGCAGTTGTCTTGATTTCGTTACTATCTCTGAGCAGTTCAAATTTCAGAAGTTCTTTGCTCAACTTGATGACTTTGTCAAGAAAATAAATTTCTTAATGATTTCTTATAGCATCTTAATTACTTTGCACACTCTTTCATTCATCATCATCTTGCTGTTCAAAGAACGATTCAACGAAAGATGCATACACAGATATGCACTCAATGCTTCTGTGTTTATTTTCTTTCATAGTCATTGAGTTGAAGACTGTATTAAAGTTGTTTGTAAACAAAGTTCTATGACAATTGAAAGATGATTCAATTCTTGATGCAGATCAATGTGTATCTTGCACTTGCATGTCATAAACTGTATTTTCTCACTGTTAAAGACTAAATCAATAATTGTAAACTGATTGTAAGTCTTGCAAGTAATAGTGTCTGATTTCAGCAATAATTTCAGCTTAGCATTAGTAATGATGTCAAGTAAACTGTTGATCGTTGCATGTCAAGTGAAGCATCTTCATTCTTCTCAGTGAGAGTGATGTAAATTGAAATCTTTCAGAATCAGTTATTTGCAATCATTTTTGAGTAGCTTGCTTAAGCGAGAAATGATTAAAGATCTTTTTGTAAATGTAAAGAACAATGAATACAAATTGTAAATATTTATAAGTTGCAACGTCTGCGTTTCATCATCTGTGTTGCGAGTTAATATTCTGATTAAGCAGATGTTTGATTCAGCTGTTTCTATCACTCATTGATCAAGTCTTAAGTATTTGTTCACATATATGCAAGTTCTTAACTGTGATGACGTGTTTTTCACTAGGTAAAAGAAGTTGTAAGCTGAGTTAAATGATTGCATGTCGTTAATGTTGCAACTTTGCTTCTGTATGATTATGATGTCAAAATCATGAACTTCTCTGTTGATTAAAAACAATTTCTGAATTTTCAATGATTTTCTGATGTTGTACTGCAGTATTTGTAGAAAAGATTGTTTTATCATAAAGTTATTTGTAGCTGTTGTTAACTCTGCAAAGAGAAGACTCTTTGAATACTTTCAATCATTGAGAATTTATCTCATCTTCTGATTTGTTGTTTCTGACTCTGCTTAAGCGACGTCTCATTTGAGTCGCTACTCACGCAAGAGAAATGATCAACACGTCTCTTCTTGACTTTTATCATCTGTCATGTTGATTCATGAGCGACTAGACTGCGTGTTTTCAGCACAACTATCGTTGAGCTCAACGAGTTCGCTGAACTGAAAGAATTCGTAAATCTTGAAGAATTCATTGAATTCAAAGAGTTCATTGAACTCAAAGAGTTCATTGAACTTAAAGAGTTCATTGAATCTGCAGAGCTTAAAGACAGCGAAGAGCTCAAGAATTGCAAGAGTGTGCAATTGTATTTAGATGTTTCTGAATATTTAAACAATCTGTTTCTATAGATTTCAAACGCTTGTTTCATCTGCTGTTGTTATTTGAGACAGATGCGTCTTCAAAATTCGTGATTTTCATTGCAGTTAACACAACATTTTCTATTCAAAGACATCATGCATCTTTTAATGTAATGTTTGTTTGCACACTTGACGCAGCATTGATTCTTTCTGCAAAATTTAATTATGTGATCAAATTCTTGACATCTGAAGCATTGTGTGATGCAACAGTTCTTTTTGAACAGTTTACATGTGCATTCATGATATGCATTTAACATATTCACATTCATCAGTTAATTTATCATCGCTTCGATTGCTATCTTCATGATGAGCAACGAATAAGTCTTTTCGCTCTTTGCTACTTTCTTGAGTCAGACTATTCTTAGAATCTTCAGATTCTCATGAAGTCTTGCATTATTCTTTATCAATCTTCTAATGACTTTCTTCTGATTGCTTGTGTCGATTGTAGTGTGCATCTCATGTGTCAGCACTGCGAAGATTTATTGCAATATGCGCGTCAAGTTCATAATTTCTTTTGCTCATTCTTGAGTCTTTTTCAGATTTGCTTGTGCATTTGAGCTGACTGCATGAAGAAAGATGTCTTCGCTACTCAGCTTGCAAAGAGACATGATCAAATTTCGTTGACTTATTAACACGTCTGCTATTCTTTGAAGAATCTGCTTGATGATCTTCTTCTGCATCTTTTTTACTTCTTTTCTGTCTGCTATCTTTATCATGATTTCGCATTTCTTGCGAAGCGATGATGATTTCTCTTTGAGACGTTGTTTTCTCATTGATAATTCTTCTCTTGTCATGTTTGCTCATGACATGATTTTCAATGAAAGACGCGTATTTCTCTGTGTTTGTAACTGCTTGCTTAGTAGTTAAACTGATGTCTTCAGTTTCTGTACATTCTTCGCGATGAACACATCTTGAATCACATGATGTTTTTCTTCTGATTCAAGTCGAAAATGACACATCAGCTTCAATGCTATTTCTTTTCATGAGTGATCTTTGTTCATTTCTTTCTCTAACATTGATGTCTTTATTAGTAGATCAATAATGTTAGTTATCTTCTCTTCATCATTGCGTGAGTGTTGCAACTTCACGTTGCTGTTTTCTTGTGACATGTCAACGTCACTCGCAATCTTCTTCAAACTTGCATTGCTGCAACTCATGCAATTCATCGTTGTTTGATCATTCTCTAGATTCACTCTGTCTTGTATATAGTGCTCTTTTTCAAATTTGTTGTGCATGTGTTGTGATTGTTTTTCTAGAAGAGCAAATCACATGATAAATAAATCACAAATTAATTAAACTATCTTACAATAGAATTAAAATGATTTCATTGTCTACAATAAACAAAATGCAGCTACGCTATGAACCTACAATCAAGATCTTGAGAAATGAATAAAGTTAAAGTTAGTAAAAGACTCAGTCACGCAGAATATTATAAAGAATATTGCTGACAATGTGAACTTTGAAATAATTAATGAAATACTAACATTTCAAGATTTCATCTATGTTTCAACAAGATGCAGACAAGAAATAATAAGTGATTATCATGAATTAATGATACATGAACATCAAGATTTAAATAAAATCATTGAAAGAATATTTAGAATCTACTACTTTTCTAAGATGAGAAAACAAGTAGAAGATATTATAAGAAAGTGCAATGTATGCATTTAAACAAAGCATAATTGACACAGATCTTACAAACTTTTGAAAAGTTTCAGCACATTAAATCATGCATGAAAAAGCATAGCTTTAAACTTTAGAGTCAAGTTATTAAAGTCAAAAGAAAAAGTTATGAGAATAATGTACAACTTTATATTGATGATTACAGATAAACTAAATATAAATATTTCTTGTCATACAAGAAAGCAACATTTGCAAAAGATTTAATTTACACATTTCTGAGAACAATTATAGTAAATCATGATTTGTCAGATGAGATAATTTCAAATAAAGACAAGCTGTTCACATTGAAATTCTGAAAATTATTAGTGAATCAACTAAAAATTCATCATAAGCTGTCAACAGTTTATCATTCACAGATGAATGAATAAACAAAAAGAATAAATCAGATATTAAAACAGTATCTCAGATGTTATATGTCAGAATCATGTCTAGATGAGTCAATCAGCGAAAGTCAGGGTTGAATAGTGCTTGATCTTTAGAGATAGTTATAACTGAATATTAAGAATACAGAAGAAAATGAGTACAAAAGCTTCTATTTAAGTAATATTCAGAGACTGCGCTAAGCTTGAAGAAAATGTGTTTGTGACATGAGTAGAATGTGATGTAGAAAGAAAGATGATGTTGAACAAAAAGATGTTGGGAAAAGAAAATAGAGACTGAGTCAGATCTGAGCTAGAGACATTGACTAGCTCTAATCAATACGCAGAGTACTCGCTAGCGTATTTTGCGAATTGATTAGAGCTTCAGCCTTTTTCAGCCTTGATATGCTCGTAACATTACTTCTCTCTTTGAAAATTCATGTTCACATGAATGTAGCTCGTTTGCTTGCTTTCTTATTGAGTTATTTCGATACTAGCGTGACTTTCTTGAGTATAGCACATAAAATTCATTCAAAACTTTCTCGAAGTCATTGAATTCATCTTTATCGACATAGTATTATTCATCGTCTCTATCTAGATCTTTTCATTTGATCTTGTACTGTATTCGACCTCAATAACGTCTGAAGTTCAGAATATCATTTATCTTTCAATGTTCATCATCATCTTTATTAATAATGATGAATCTGAGAGATTCTGCATGCTGTTCTGATAGAAAATCTTCTGAATATGATTGCAGTAGCTTTGAATTGAACATTGAATGCAAATGCTTCATGCTGACTGATAGACGAAGATGATAGAAGATCTTCGCTTTGACAGTGATTTGATACAATTCTAGTTGTTTATCTTTCAAATCTTTGCATGATCTTGTGATTTTGACGTTTCTGAAGAGTAGTCAAATTCAGTTTTCTACTTCATAAATGACATCTCGTCTATGTTTATTAATCTGTGCTTTGATGATCAGCTTCGTTTTTTTCAATTGTTAATGATCAAAGTTTAGTAGCTCTTTCATTTGAATAATAATATCGTCTGCTTTTCTAACTTCTAGTCGTTCACAAGTAATTTCGTAGTCAGTTGTATCTGAATCGAAACTCATTCGAGGGTGAAAATCTTTATTGAAGTAGAAAGAGATCATTGAGATGATCGAGAAGATATTGAAATTGTCGCTGAATTTCATCATAGATATTTATTTGACTCAGTCGTTCTGCATGTAATTGCAGTAGATTCTAAGTTTGCGTTCAATGTCTTGATTGACTCGTTTCATCTGATCGTTGATCTTTGAATGATAGACTGTGAATAAACTAGCTGTGATTCTCAGTCGCTTGCAAAGACTCTTTCACATAGTCGATATGAATTGAAAGTCTCTGTTCGAAACAATAGAACTGAGTAAATCATGCAGTCGATAAACATTTCATAGCATGATTCAAACCGTTTCTTTGACTGAGATGTCATCGTCTTTTCAATGACAGGAAACATAGTGACGTTCTTTGATGAGATAACATATGATTGTGCAAATGACGTTATAGTCTTCTAATAGAAATAGCTCAGTAATGAAGTTCATAACTATATCTTTTCAGCGTTCTTGTGAAATGAGTAGAAGATGATGAAGTTCATTGATGCTATCTTTAGAAGCTTTGCTTCGCTGACAGGCATGACAGTTTCAAATGTACTGTCTGACTGTGACTTGATGATCTGATCAATAGTAGAATTGTTGAATTAGATCAATAGTTTATTTATTGTCAAGATGAGAGATTGAGAACTGATCATGAATTTTTTGTAGCAGTTTCGTATGCATATTCTTGAGAAATCACAGTAAGTCTTTTCTAAAGAGAACGCTATCAATGATTTCGCAGTTCTTTAATTTAATGATATGAAATTTGAGCTTGTTCTCGTTCATAGCTTATCTATATTCGTCGCAGAGCTCATTCATTTGATTGATCATATGCACTCATTGATAGAGATTTGCTTTCGATTCAATGAGTAGAACATCGACTCTATCAAGAGTCAGAATAGTCTAAAAACAATCTTCAAGTCGTTGAGCTGATTCAAAGATGTTTGCTAGAGACATTCAAGTTAAAGCATCAACTTTAGTATTCATTTTGCCTGATTTAAAAATGATCTGAAAGTTGAACTTCAACAGAATGTTCAGATAGTTGACTTGTCATTGACTCAACTGTTTATTTTTCATGAAGATCTTCAAAGCTTGATGATCAATGAATATCTGAATGAGTAGTTCAGTGCACTTCAGCTTGAGTTGTCAGTGTTTGAAGCATCGAATAATGACTAGCAATTTCTTGTCATAAATATGATAATTGATTTCAGCGAAAATCATGCTTTTACTGTAGAAGATCATCGAATAAAAAACTCTCTCGTCATTGTACTGAGATAATATTTCACCTTTTACATAGTTCAAAGCATTGATCTTCAGAATAGCTTGTTGTTTGAGATCGAAGTGACGAAGTACTAAGATTGAGCTGACTTGTTTCTTTAGATTGTCAAAGACTTGAACACAGATCTCATTTCAAACAAAAGACGTGTTTTTTCTAGTTAGCTGAGTGAATGATTTGACTAGCTTCGAGAAGTTCTTAATGAAACAACGATAAAAGTTAACAAATCTTACGAAGTTCTGAATTTCTTTTAGATTGATTGAAGTGATTCAGCTGACTATGACTGTCACTTTGCTGAGATTCATACGAAGATTTAATTCTGATACAATGACTTCTAGAAAGACAGTCTCTTCTACATTGAATTCGCACTTTCGAATATTTATCTGCAGTTCAGCTTCACATAGTCGACTCAATACTAGTTTGATGTGATCTTTATGTTTCTTTTTCGTTTTGCTATAAATAAGAATGTTATCTAAATAGATTTGACAAAAGTCGTTCAGAAAGTTTCATAGAACATCATTCATATATTGCTGAAATGAGATCAATTCATTAGTCAGTTTGAAGAGTAGCATCTTATATTTATATGCTTCTAAAGCAGTGATAAAAGTGATGTAATTCTCGTTATTGAAGTGCATTTGAAGTTTGTTGAACGCTGATATGATATTCAATCTCATCAGATGCTTGCAATTCATTATTTTATCAATGATCTCATTTATTAGCAATAGAGAATATCTATTTCTTTTGAAAATGACATTTAACTTTCAATAATTCACACAGAATCGAAGATCTTCATTTGCTTTAAGAGCGAATAAAACGAGAAAGAAATAGAGAATCTGACTAGAAGTGATGAATTTCTTCAACAGATTCTTGTTTAAGTACTTCTTTACCTTCAGAAGTTTGACAGAGAACATTCAATAAACTCAGCAGCAAGAAGACAGTTTATTTGATTGAGTTCGATCAAAAACATCTAGAAACTCATGATATTTCAATGACAGCTTTGCTTTAATATCTTTCAAATTCTGAGTCGTTTCATTGATTGAAAAGACGTTTAGAGCGTTCAAATTGCACTGAGTATTGTACGCGATTTTTCTATTAATGTTCATCATGAATAGAGCAAAGACTTTAATCTTGTTTCTCTTTGAACAATTCAACAATGTCTTGAATAAAGCTGCGTCTATGCTTCAAATCGAGAATGACTCTTTCTGAGCAGAGAATGAAACGAGTCGTTTGAGCATCATAAAGATCTTAGTCTAAGTGATTGAAGAAAACGAAGTTGATTGCGATCAACTTGAATGCTTTGAATTGAGGAAAATCGAAAAAATCGAAATAGAAGTATTCAATTGATTCGAAAAAACAATGACGTCGTTTTGCATATTCAATAATATTTCGTTTTTGTTCATTCAGAGCTTACTCAATATGACTTCATGATGATCAATATCAGTTATCAGCATTGATACAGTCAATTTCTTATGACTTTCAATGATGAGATTGAGTAGAATTTTATGAGTGATGATCTTCTTAAATATCTTTTCATCATAATCTCTTATTAGCTTCTTTTTTGTCAGTGATATAGGTTGAATTTTCAGTTTCTCGCATACTTTATTGACTAAATTAGAATGTATGATCATGTAGATGACTGAATCACTGTCTATTAAAGAACGAAGGCTGAAAGATCAATTCTGAGAGATGAAATAAGCATCAATTAAAAACGACTTTTCAAAGTAATTTTCTTTCGATAGAATTTCATCTAGTTTGCACAAAGATATAATCTTTATCTCTTCAATGACTTTTGAAGAGATGACTAGTTTTTTGAATCGAAATTCGAATTGAAATCGAAGCGATCATATTCATCGTTCACTGTATTGATTCTAGTAGGTCGATCAGAGCACTCTCTAGAGCTATGACCTGATTTATGACATATGAAACAGGTTTCGACTAAAACGTTTGCTTCTTTGACGTTAGTTAAAATCGCGTCACACGACTTTAGATGATCAGATTTTGAATGATCGACTGATTGAGTAACAACAGTTTTATGAAAGATGATCTTTGACAGATCGTCGAAATGTTTGATGAGATTGACTTTGTTCTTGATTTTTCAAATGACTCGCTGATCATTATTCAAATAAATCAGATAGAAATGAATCTCTTTAAGAGAATCAGATTGAACTAATTGATCTATTCAAATGAATCAAAGACGAGAGTTTATTTTATCTTTCAGATCGATGATCAGTTGCTTTTCGTGATACTTCAGATAGAAAAATAATCGTTGAAACTGAGTGTAAAACTCGCTGAACTTCTTTGATTCTTGAATCAAGTTGTAGTATTTTCTACGAAAGTTGACTTTCTTATCTGAATCATTAAACAACTCAGCTAGTTCTTTCAAAAAATCATCGATGATCTTATAAAGATTGACACAGTTACGTTCGCGTCTAGATTGAGCAACATCAGCTGCGTCATTAAATAATCTGAAATGTACATAGCTCAGTTTGACTCGTTCATTTGAAAAGAGATCGACGTTGATCTCTAGTTTATTCTGAATTTTGTCGTATCAGTTTTTCCAAGTAGAATTCTTTTTGTCAGTAAATCAGAAAGAATCAGGTATTTTCTGAGATCTAGAACGCTCAGAGTAGATGAAATCAGAAGAAGTGATTTCTTTAGTTTGAAGTCTAGTCTTCAACTCTTTGATTTCGATGTCTCGTTGTTTACTCAACTCGTTGAGTTAATCTGTTTCTCTGTCGAGAATCATGCATCAAGTCTTTCAGTTTTCGATAGAAACACAGAGTATCACTGTTTCAGTGAATGACTCGTCGTCTTCATTGATGAATGATTCAGCACTAGAGAATTTCAATGAATCAGTCTCAGAAGTTTAAGAAAAGCGACTTTGAAATTCTTCAAAATGTTCTTTGATAGATAAACGTTTTGACATGATGAAATTTGAAGAAAGAACGAGATCGAGCGAATGATGATGCTCGACAGTATTAATGAAGACGTATAATCAAGTGTTTAATCTTCAGGAAAGAATGTTGTTGATTAGAAAAGTATTTTTGGTTTGTGAGTTTTTGAGTGATTCTCAAGCAATTCACGAAGGTTCTTTATCGTCGATTCTCTTAATCGAGTTGAACAGCTTATTTTCACTCGTCTGTTTCACAAGAATGAATTGATTCTCTTGATCAAGTGAACTTTGCGTACTTAGTGAGTGATAAGTTGTCTAGCGATTCAAACAGTCTTGTCGTTGATTCTATCAAACTTTCTAGTGTTGTTCAGTCTTTCAATTGCGTTGATCATCAGGTAAACGAATTTCTTTAGACTCGTTCTGTCTGTACGAGTATGTTGAATGAGTAATAAGATCAGTATCATGTAATTAACGAATTCTTAATATAATGTCAGAATCATATCTAGATGAGTCAATCAGCGAAAGTCAGAATTGAATAGTGCTTGATCTTTAGAAATAGCTATAACTGAATATTAAGAATACAGAAGAAGATGAGTACAAAAGCTTTTATTTAAGTAATATTCAGAGACTGCGCTAAGCTTGAAGAGAATGTGTTTGTGACATGACTAGAATGTGATGTAGAAAGAAAGATGATGTTGAACAAAGAGATGTTAAAAAAAGAAAATAGAGACTGAGTCAGATCTGAGCTAGAGACACTGACTAGTTCTAATCAATACGCAGAGTACTCGCTAGCGTACTCTGCGAATTGATTAGAGCTTCAGCCTTTTTCAGCCTTGATACACTCGTAACATTATATTAACTATAAACAGAATGATTGAATACAGCTACTGTCAATAGCACAGTTGACTTTCAATAGTGCAACGACAGAAGTAATCAGCATGTCATCATTCTTTGTAAACTATGAGTTTAAGTCAAAAACTTTTAAGAAATTGTGTGAATTTGCACAGTTAATTCAAAAAGCTATGATACAGATTAAATAAATACATTTGTTGCACAAAGAGCTGTAAAAGAACATTCAATTTCTAAGTAAGCACATGATTTTGTATGCGAATAAGAAAAAAGATAAAGAATCTACTTTTAAAAAGAGAAACAAAGCTTATTTACTAAGATGAAATATCAAGATAAAAAGATCAAGTAACAAGTTGAATCACATGAAACTAAAATTGTTTGAAATTCTAGAAGAAAAAAGATTGATTAATTATGAGTTGAATTTTTCAGCATTTATGAAAATACATTTAATATTTAATATTTTTCTTTTGAAGTCTGCAAACTTAGATACATCAATTCAAACAGAATCTTTAGAAATTAATTCAGAGAATCAAAACATTAAGTACAAAGTAAAGAATATATTAGATTGACAGAATATCAAAGATCAACTTCATTAATTAGTTAAGTGAAAAGATTACAAACATATTGAGAGTACTTAAGAATTGAAGAAAAATCTCAAGAACTGTCAAATGCTTCTGTGATAATTTCAATTAAGAAACTCAGTCAATTAAAGTCTGATGAAATCTCAATCTGCTTGAAAAACATGTCAAAGAAAAAATCATTCAGCAATAACTTGCTAGTTTTTCTCTCATCTTTCTTAAGCTTGATGATGTTTTGAAATTCTCATTCAATCATCATTTATTTCTTATTCTTCAGAAACATAAATTGATTTTGCAGATGAGTAGCTTTCGCGAAAATCTTTTACATCTGCTTGTGAATGTTCAGCAGTTCATGAAAAACATAATCATGTTCTGTCTTTATTCTTTTTCACTTCATCATCAAGAAAGTAAGATCATATTTGCGATTGAAATGTACACACTTAATGCAACAATTGATTTCATTGTCAATACAACATTTCTTTTGCAAGTGACTGCAATGTTCACAAAGATGCATGACAGCATGCTCAGAACTCATACACTCAAGAAAATCTTTGCAACGCAAAATAAAGTTTTTCGTTGTGCAATAAAAAACATGAAGAAAAAGTGATTTTCAAGATGAAAACTTAAGAAGAAAATCTACTGTTAAAACTTTCTTGCATGAAATTATGTAACAACAATGATTAAATAATCATTGAGTAATCAAAATTTTAAAGTGATCACTTTGATTGCTTAAATCAGAAGTGATCACAGTGAGCATAATGAGCATAATGCTCATTTCGCTCATCTTGCTCAAAAATGATCAGAATGATTATTCAGAGCAAAGATGACTTAACATGATTTTTTTATATTTATATAACAATGATCATTCTTTTAGATAAAAGCTTCATGCTTAATTCACGTAAGTAATCAATACATATTATTGTTTCAACTATCTTCAAATCTCAAGTTTAGTAATAGCAATTACTGTTTATTCTTTATATATATCTTATGTTGTTAAAGAAACAATCATTACAAATGAAGAATCAATCAGAAAAAACAAATTGAATCATGAAAATAAATTACTTAAACTATCTAGAGACAGAGCACATCATTGACATGATGCTTGCGCTTCATTCTGATCATCAAAAGCAGATGAGAAGCATCATTGATGTGACGTTGATGAATGAATGAGAGATAATTATCATTATCTTGCAGAAAAATTCAGTCAAGACAAAAGATATACAGAAGAAATTATATAAGCTGCGAGTACTTTATGAGCTTAATGAATGTAGAAACAATGAGCTGATGTTCTGAAAGAAGATGAAAAGTTTGACAAAAATGATAGAAAAGCTAACGCATCAACGCGTCGCTGCGTTGACTGTCAATCAATGCATGAAGAATCAGCTGAAAAGACTGAAAAAGATAATGAATAGACTTGAAAAAAAGTTCATGAAGAAAAGAGAACATGTTGACAGCTGAGCGAAGAGAGCGAGCGTGAAGTCAATGACATCAGTTGAAAGTCATCTTGTGTTCAATGTTGACATATCATTGTTAGTGCAAAATCATTGTGAGAAATTTAAAGTAAAAATCTTCATCAAAGAAAAAGAAGAAGTAAAGAGAATCATGATGATAACAATGAAGAACATAGTAAGATGAGCAAGAGAAATTGATGTCAACAAAATGTTATCAATGTGCAAGAATATAAAAACAATGAAGAGATAATTAAGACTGTTGATATTTTGAATCAAGATGAAGAGCAGCAAAAGAACATTGAAGAAAAACAATTTTTGAATCAAAAAGATATTGTTGAATGCATGTCTGCATGAAGTTAGTTTTGAAATAGTGATACATGAAATTAGAATTGAAGAAATGTCTAAGAACATAGAGAAGAAAGAGATAAAAACACTCATTAAGATCAACAAAGACATACAGTCAAAAATAATGATTGAGAAGATTGAGTGACTCACAAAGAAGAGTGAGCAGAAGAGATACATCTCATTAATGATATGCATAATCAGCGCTGAGATGATGAACAAGCTGATTAATAAAAGAGTATATCATGAGATTGACATAAAGATCACACAGTTCTACGACTTAAGCTGCAAAGTGCATCAGTGTCTAAAGTATTAAGAATACAATCACAAGATGTATGAATGCAAAAACAAACAGAAATGCATTTACTGTGCATTAAATTATCGCTTGAACACTGTTTTTACAAACAGACTCAAAACATGTGAAAATGTAAAGCATGTTAAGATACATACAGAATCTTTGATTCTCAATGTCATAAACGACAAGCTGAAAAAGAAAGAATAAAAAGAGTCACAAAGCACAGATCTTTATATCATGTTGTATGAGAGCAGAAAAAACTCAAGACAGCGATGTCAAAGACATTCATAAAAACATTTATCAATTTGAAATCACTGATGAACAATGACTTGAAGAGAAAGCAGAGACATTTAATAAATGAAAATTATCTGCTCAGCACAATCATCATATCAGAAAACACTATAATGAATCACTTGATCAAGAAGTTAAGATCAAATGAATTGAAGTTAATATCAATCATGTTGTTATCAATATCATCTTCTGTTGAGAATTTTACAAGTGAAGTAAACACTTCACAAACACTCAAGAGAATACAAAACAGTCTGAAATGTGAACTTTAATATCTCAGCAAAAAAAGCTTTAAATATTACAGTACAACGTTCACAAGTTCAGAAACAAAATGATGATAATGCTACTACATGAGAAAAAAATAAAGAATTATGACATTCTGATTCTTCAAGAACTCTGACAATTTGATGACATTTTCAAAACATACTGCTCAGTAACTGTTGACTTCATGCTAAAAAATAATGAAGATAAAATCTGTTTCTACATAAATAAGAGAATTGACAGCAACATCTGACACTCAACATGATACTTCAAAGACGTAGATACAATCACGCTATAAACATTAACAGATGATGCACAGATGATTCAGAAAGCTATACACATTCATAAAGTATACAATTCATTATTCAGAGATCATTAGATTATTCATGAAAAAGAAAATCTTTCAAACATCAAAAAAACATTGCACATGTCAAAAGAAAGCATTCTTGTAGAAGACTTTAATCTGCATCACTTCACATGAGAAGAATCATTTTATTCAAGATAACATTTATTGTTGAATGAGTTAATTAAAATGATCACAAACATCAATGCATTGCTAGCATTATCTCAAGACACAATTACAAGAAATTATCAAGAATCTCAAATGACAATAAATTTGATCTTCATGACAAATGACATTATGAATCAATTAATATGATGTGAAGTTGATGAAGAAATGAAAAACTTTTCAGATCATCTGTTGATACAGACAATTATAAATTTCAAAGTCTGCAAAAAGTCAGCGCGAAAATCGCGTTGCAACTGAAAGACAATGAATGAAGAGAAATTCATTAATATTTTGAGAAAACAAATGTTAAAATCACTGTTGAATCATGAGATAAAATGTTGATGTATAAATGAGTACATCAAGCAATTGCTGAATGCATTAAAGAAGATCATTGAGATTTTCACTCTTTGAGCGAAATCACATAAAATAATCAAAGCAAAATGAATGAAGAAGTGTATAAAGATTGTCAAGAGTGTGCAATGAATAAGAAGAAACTGTTGAATCATTGATGACTGAACAGAGTACATTCAAGCATGTGACAAGAAGAGCAAAATCATCAGAAAACAGAAACGCAGTGAATATTGAAAAATCATGCAGAACATTGAACAATTCTCAAGAGAATTGTTCAAAACTGCAAAATGAGCAAGAAATGCAATTGCAGACACATTGATTCAAACGACAATTTCTTCTCTGATCAAGTCAGAATGCTTTGACATCATCACAACAGTGTAAAATAAAGTGAAAATGATGTTTCAAACTCACTTTTCATCATTTTTCAGAGATTCTCATGCTGAACACAATAGACTTCAAGTACTCACTTTTAATTGAAGATGATGTTTCACTGATGCATCATGAAATTAAAAGAGTCATCTACAAAGCGACATCTGACAAAACATCAAAATACATGAAATATATAAATAGAATAATGTGCAAACTCATCGATGACGTGTCAAAATAAATACATTTTCTCTTTGAAAGATGTTTACAAAAGAGAATACAGTTAATTCAATTCAAGAGTGCAGTCATAATAATGATGCAAAAGTCAAACAAGAAAGATTATTTCAATACAAAAATATATAAATTAATTGTGTTACTTGACACATTGAGCAAAGTACTGAAGTTCATTGTATTTGAACATCTGTAAAATGTTGTAAAAGCTTGCAACTTAATATTAAATATTCAGATGAAAGCTTGCAAGCACAGATTAATAAACATGACTTTGCAACTAATTATAGAAAAGATACATACTGTGTGAAGTGACATGAGAAGAAAAATAGTCTCATTGCTGAGTTTGAATGAAAAAAGTGCGTTTAATAATGTGATGCACAGCAGACTTTTACATGACATGAAGAAGAGAAAAGTTTCTAGACTGCTTCTTAAGTTTGTAAAGAACTTTTTGAGAGATTGATGCATCATGATCACAATTAATGATTACATAATGATGAAATGTAATGTGAATATCAACATATTACAAGACTCTTTGCTATCATCGATATTATATCTGTTTTACAATGCAAACTTGTTAAAAGCATGTGATGACATCAAGCTAAGAACTAACTTTACAAACTTCGTGAATGACATCAATATCTTGACATACAAAGAGTTTATAAAATGCAACTGCAGAGTTCTTAGCAAAATTTATGATAGATGCAAACAGTGATCAAAAACGCATGACATCAAATTCTTAATGACAAAGCATGAGCTGATTCACTTTATAAAAACTTTTAAATGATTCAATATGAAAGTTGATGTAAAGCTGATAAAACATCAGATTGATTCAAAATCAAATATCAGAGTCTTGAAAATTCAACTGAACTTCAAGCTGAAATAAGTGATTTACATGCATTATGTCAAAGCAAAACTAGTGATTAAACAAAAGATCATGCAGACAATCATTGAATCTACTTGAGATTCATCAATGATGACAAGTAAGTAAATATACTTCGTGATAACATGTTCTCTGCTTAGTCACGAAATCATCATATGATATACATTACAAAGAATGAAAGATCATTGAAAGAGTCTGAGCATCAAGCTGAAATTAATGCAAGAAAGAGCATTGTGACAAATCATCAACATTTATTGAATGATATCAACAGAGATTTTACAGATGAAAATGAACATGATGTTGATAAATATTCACTTATGAAAGCTGATACAAAGATCAATAACAAACATAAACTCTTGAAAATCAGACGAAGTTATCAAGACAATAATGCGTTGAATTTGCAATGATTTAACATTCAAAAAAGATTAAAAATCAAAGCTGTGCAAGACATCTCTACAACTGAAGCGAAAGTGAATGAAAGAAACACTTGAGCAGACAAAGATGAATTGAAATCATCTTTACACAGTGACTTTCTGATCAGAGTCATCAAAGATAGTTATAGTTGCAAACAAGAAAATGTCAATAAGATAATATAATCTTGACATGTTCACATTGAAGCAAAGAGTTTACTTAAATGATAGCAACAGCAAAGATAATGTTACAGCAATTATAATGAAAATGAACTGAGAGTTAAATAAAAGATTGAAGAGATCAACTTTAGTCATTACTCATCATGATGAGCTGAAAGAGTTAGTCACGAAGATGAAACATTTCACAAACATAGTGACAGTGAATCAAGAGTATCATGAAAAGATATACAAAATATACAGTGATAATCAGACTTTTTTGAAAACAGTGAAAGTTATGATATCAACAAAAGATCAAACACATCTGCAATGAGTTTAAATTATGTATGAGAGCATTTGATCTTAAGAAGTTACGCTGAAGCTAGATTAAATAGTGAGACATGCAGAAGTACTCAAAAATGAAGCAATAAACAAAATGATTGATGATGCACATGATTTATCTTTATTGCTGACTGAGCATCAGCACATTGAAGTGATGATGAGATTGATACTCATACAGAAACAGATCAGACAAACATGAAGAATAGTTTGAAAAGAAAGATTCAACGCAGCTCATTTTTGATATCTGACATCAAAGATGATACATTAATATCTGCAACTGCACAAGAATTGCATAAAGTTTTACAGCGCATTATTGACGCAGCTATGCATAAGAAAAATTGACTTCAATCAATTTCTACATGAGAGATGAGTACTCAATATTGCTACAATGACATGCAAGTGTGACAGAGATTGAATGTTGATTAAGCACATTCTATTAACATGTTCTAAATGAAAGATAAAATGAAAGATGATGCAATGTAAAGAAAACATCATGAACTTGAGAAAGCTTCTAGAAATCATGAGTGTAATAACAGTGATCATTCAAATAATACTCTTGACAAGCATATTGAATCAATTTCAGACTATGACATCATCAAAGAATTAAATGAAAGAAAGAAGAAGTAAAAAAGAAGTAAGCTCATAAAGTTTTTGCATTGAAAACAGTTACAGTATAAAGTGCAGAAAAAAGCGATAGTAGATATGAAAAGAGCGCTATGCTAGCGCAGCACTCGCTACAATATATAGAATCTTGCATAGGTTCATAATGAGTGTTGAATCGAGTAAGAATAAAAAAAAATTCATTACAAATGATTTATCAATCAAAAAGTCTTCTAGTTTTTTGAACTAAAAACTTACTTCTCAAGTACTTATTTTATGTACTGAAATTAATTTGAATCAATCTTCTTTTGTAAATACTTCTTTGAATTACATAAATTAAATCTTTCTTTGATGACTTTTGTCATTTGTTTAAGTTCTTTGAATATATGATTTTCATCAAGAAGTACATATTTTTCTTGTTTGATGAACTTAACTTCTGTGAATAACTTCTTCATAATTATATCACAATATCAAATGTCTTTATGTGATGTGATTAATTCATCTTGCATAATGTCATAAATAGCTTAATATATATCATTCTTAATTTGTTGCATTTATTATGAAAAATCTTTCTCTTTCTATCTGAAGAGAATGTACAATTTGTTGTACATGCTTATAAAGTTCACTTAATTTGTAAACTTTCTAAAATCTTTCTTTACTTCAAAATGATCTTCTTCTTGCTTGAGAGCATCTTTTGCTGCAATAATGAATGTTCATAAAGTTTCATTAAATCGATTTTCTTCTTCAACTGCTTAATGAATAGCTTCTTCAATGCTGTTTGATCTGTTCAAGTTATATGCTTTGTTGTCAAGAATCTTTGATTTCATGATTATAATGAATGAACTTTCATCACTATTTTCATTATGAACTTTCAATTAATGATGAATTGCTGTGTAGAAATGAATTTTTTGCAATGATTTCAAGTATTATTCAGAATCTTTCTTATCACTCAGATGAGTATGACAATTGTCTTCATAACATGCTGTTCATGATAATGCTTGATGCTTATCTTTCTGATCTTCTTTTGTTACTGCAAAAAATTTATCTTATTTATCATAAAACTTATATTACATATGAATACATTCAAACAATCACAACGCGCGTAAAACGAACTTTTGAAAAGATCATTATAAACGAGAGAGAAAAGATTAAATAGACGAATAAATGATGACGAATTGCATGAGCAGCAGTAATGCTGATTCAATGACGATTGCGAGCAGCGTTGACTTGTCACAGAAAGACAGCAACGTGAAGTCTAAATGCTCACGCAATGACGAGACAAAAGTTATCAGCATCATTGATCTACTAACACAGACATCGACGTTAGAGAAAGAGAAGAACAAAGATCATTCATGAAAAGAAGTGATCTTATGACTGATTCAACGTCTTCGAAATGTCTCAGAAAGAAAGATCAAAAGTCAAGACGTATTCATCGCGAAGAATGTACAGAAGTTGAAGACATTCATTCAACTTCTTAATAAATAACTACAAATACAAGAAAATACGCATTTCACATTCAAAACATCATCATGAGTCAATGTAGCAAGAGAAGAAGTGACAACGAAGAAGCAGCGACTCAGAGATGATCTGTCATCGCTTTGCAAGAAACGTGAGATTCTAGTGAAAATAGTGAAGAGAAAAGAGATGAAAAAGATATAAAAGAGATTGATCGATCAGATCTTTCAAGAAATCACGAGCGTGTCAACGATGCAACAAGATCTAATAGTGTCACTTCGCAAGCTTGAAAGCGAAGACATCGCACTTCATGCGATGAGCTCAAAAGCTCAAGCAGTTCTAGAAAAGTTTCAGACATGAGTGAAGAGAATCGCAAGCTCAGTGCATGTAGTGCATTGAAGCTTCGCGATACTGACATATGATGTACACATCACATTGAACACAAGCAATCAGAAGATGATCATTAAAAGACTGGTGAAAGACAATGCAAGACTTCACGAAGATTTAAAGATGCTGAGAATAGCTTAACTCAAGAAGATAGTCAAAAGTGAGAAGACTCACTCATCACTCATTGTAGAGATCGCGATTGAAACAATGACGAATCGACTGCTAAATGTAGACATGCTGAACTCATATCAAGAATGCTCATATGAGTTGTTTTAAAGAAACTGTTGTATCACACAGTGCTATAGATGCTTCGATTTTGATCATGTAGCTAGATTCTGCAAAAACGAAAAGTGCTGCTTCAAATGTGCAGGCAAACATCACATCAAAGAATGCGCTGTGTCGATGAATAGAAGACGATGCGCGAACTGCAACAATAGTCACAAACTCTGAAGATGCTCATGCTTCAAGTGAAAACTACAGATAAAGCAATCAGAAGAAATCTTTTGAAATAGATTGATCAGATATTCTGAAGCATCAAAAGACAATCGCTCATTCTCTTCTTTCTTTCTGAACTTCTTGAGCTCAATAAATCTTGTGAGTTCAATGAATTCATCAAGTTCAATGAACATCTTGATGATGACAAGCAGTTGAGACGTTGACAAGTCAACATGACAAGTGATGAGAGTCAAGAAGAGACGAGTCGATCACTCTTCATGCATGATTAGCGACTTGAAAAACATGACGTCTGAACAGACACAGAAGCGATAAATCAGAAAATGTGAAAGACTCTTGATGATTAAAAGCATACAAAAAGCTGTCTCTGCACAGAATCAACAACAGCTACAGATATTTCTATGATGAATCAAATCTTTCTGCAAATTCTACAGTACAACATCAGAAAGTCATTGAAAATTCAGAAATCATTTCTGATAGACAGAGAAGTTCGTAAATTCGACATAATAGTCATTCAGAAACAAGACTGCAACATCAACGTTTCACAAACGTTTAGTTCGACTCACAACTTTTTTCATCTAGTGAGAAACTCGTCATCTTAAGCAAGAACATGCATTTATGTCAACAAGCATCTAAAACTCGATCAATGAGCAATGAAAATCATTGAATCAGACATCTGCTCAATTAAGCTACAAACTAGCAAATTGAAAGACGAGATACAAACGCTACGACTCATAAATGTCTACAATTTATGCTCGCTGTCTATCATCTTCACAGAAGAATCATCTACTATTTCTCGTCTGAACGAACTAATCAAAGATGACTGTGAACAGCTAATCGTAGAAGATTTCAATCTGCATCATTCACACTGAAAAGACAAAAGATGCTTTACTTGTTACATAGTGACTGATGCTCTACTAAACATCATTACGAACGTAAAACTAGAGCTACTGCTTGAATCAGGCACAATTACTAGAAAGACTCACAATCAGCTCACAACAATAGATTTAGCGTTTGACAGCGAAAAAATTCAATTTATGATACACAAATGCAAGATGAGAACTGATTTACATCAAGAATCTGATCATCTTTCGATTGTCACGAAGTTGTGTCTACGCACATCTTTCGTGCAACTCACGACTCATCGATTATGAAAGAAAATGAACACAGAAGCACTAAATGCTCATCTAAGAATACATCTTCTCGTTGATCATCTTCTTGATGACAAGACAGCGATAGATGACAGAGTAGCTGAGATCACTTATATGCTACAAGAAGTCATCAAGAAGTCTACTTCTTAAGCAAAGTTCTCAAATCAAGCACGACACTTTTGAAATCAGATCTGCTCGAAAGTCATGACGAAATTGCAATGACTACGAGCTGTATGAAAATCGCAAAGTACTTTAGAGGCATGAAACAACTATCTGAAATACAACAATCACAAAAACAAGATCATTAAAGAAACAAAACGTTCACATTTTAGATCACAGATGCATGAGTTAAGCAACAAATTGAAATCGGTTTGACACTTCGCAAAATGAGTCAGAATCGAAAGTCAGCTACTCAAGAAACTTTCACAGTTTTTGTCACTAAAGAGCAACGATTTCGATCACATAGCAGATTCATTCAAAGAAAAAACAGAGATGCTATGAAAGAAGTTCTTTTCATCATTGTCTCAAGCAAACATCAACAACATTTCAAGATCATTTATATTGCTGACAATGTCGTTCAATTCAGTCTTATTGCAAGACGAGATGAGACAGACAATTCAACGAGTAAAAGTTGACAAAGCGTCAGACACATTTGAAATTTCAAATAGAGTGTTTCAAGCAGATTTAACAGAACTGACTTCAATACTAATCAATTTATTCAACGCATGTATAACTCACAAGTATCATTTGAAGCAGTTCAAAAAAGCTCAGACAATAGTACTATGCAAATCAAAGAAGAGCGACTACATTGATTTGAAAATGTATTGACTCATTGCTCTGCTGAACATCATGAATAAGACACTGAAATCAATCATGATCAAAAGATTAAGTGACATTACTGAGACTCATCACATGCTTTTGAACGCTCAAATGAGGGCGAGATGCAAGCAATTCATGATCTCAGCGCTGAATCTACTAGTAGATCAAGTACACGCAGTATGAGACTGCGAAATCAAGTACGTGATCTTCATGCTTAGTCTAGATGTCGCTGAGATGTTCAATCATGTCTCGCACACTAGACTTCTGCATACTCTGAGAATGAGAAGAACATCGAACTACATAGTCGAATGAACTCGCAGCTTTCTGAAGAACAGAGAGTCATTGCTGACGTTCAACGAACAAATCAGCGCAATGCGACGAGTAAACGCTAACATATCGCAGAAATCTCTCATATCATCGATTCTTTTTCTATTCTTTAACGCAAGCTTAATCAAAAAATGCGAAGCTCTAGAAATCAAAATCAAAGTGCTTGACTTTGTAAATGACATCAATATTCTGATCTATGATAAAATCACAGAATCAATCTGCGAATCGCTGAGTCAAGCACATGACGTCTGTGCAAAGTGAGCTTGAACTCATGATACTACGTTCGCTTCAGAGAAATACGAACTCACACACTTCATTCATAAGTCAAAAAGATTCGACATGATAGTCAGTCTATGCATAGAAAACTCGATAATAAAGTCGAAATTAAACGTACAAGTTCTTAAAGTGCAACTGAACACGAAACTACGATGAGATTCGCACCTTCGTCAAATAAAAGCAGATCACATCATCAGAATGCTGATGCTTAGTCAACTTGAGATCTTCATCTGAGAAGCTACATTCGCAAAAGCAAGACAGATATACTCAGCGATGATAAGATCGAGAATGATGTTTGAAGCATCAATATGACATCAACGCAATAAAGAAGAAAGATTGTTGAATATGAAACAAAGACTAGAAACTCTTCAGAATCAAGCGCTACGTCATGTGATCGACGTCTTCAAGAAAGTGAACATTAAAACGCTGAAAGTTGAAACATATACATTTTCGCTACATGTTCATCTGAACAAGTTACAGAATCAAGTCACACTACGCAGTTAAATCAACGACAGAACACAGAAGACTTAATGAGCATGCAAGATCATACGTGCTCATCTGATAAAAACTAATAGACTCATTTCTCGCTCTTCGATCTTCAAAAAAATGACGTTTCTGAACGTTTCAATTCGCGAAGAAGCAAAGATACAGTTTAGACGCGAACGACTCAACTTCTTAACGTCGACTTAAACGAGTGAACGTGCAATCACATGATTTCACAAAAGTCAATGAAATCTTCGATGAGAAAACTACAAAAAACGCATCGCAGACATTAATGCATCTCTCGCTCAAAGGTTTCATTTATTTAAGAAGTCAGTAAAGATGCGTGATGATTTACAGAAGATTGAAAGCATTCTTGCAACTCACATCAGAATCAAACGCATAGAGCTGAATGTTTATCTGCACTCGAGAAACGTGTCGAACGCGAATAGCTCTCGATGTGACTGCGAATAAAGTCATCAGACAGTCAAGCATATTCTGATGCACTGCTCGAATTGAATGCATCTTCGATTAAATATGCTATGAGACGTCGACTTCACAAACTATCGAGTCATCGTCTCAATCACGAAGAATCTCAGAGCAACAACAAGAATGATGATGAAAATAAAGCTGCTGAAGCAGTTTAGAGTGACAAGAACATTCATTCTCTAACATGCAATCATCGCAAACAAATTTGATACATAGTCTCAGTTTTATCATCTCGACTGCGTGTAGCAGTCGTATAGACAGCGAGCGATTTTCTACCTCAGAGAGTTTTGTTCACTCAACACACATAGCATAGATTTTCCTCATGAGTCGATTTAATCGATGTCACAAGAATGTATGAATTATTATTATTATTATTATCATAAAACTTTAACTTATTCTTGTACTTGTTCTGAGTACAATCTCTGAAGAAATGATTTAACTTTTCACATGTATAACATGTTTTACTCTGCTGAACTGTTTTATTGCAAGCATTCATTGATATTTTTCAAATAGTGTCTAACTTCATAGACTGAGAATCATAATAAAGTTGCTTTTTCTTTCTCTTGCTTCATGCAATTGAGACATAAGTGATCTTGTTTTTCTTTTCAAGTCTTTGCTCGTACTGTCAATTATTCAGCACAATTATCTTGTTAATCATAATGTGCAAAGTTGCAAATTTATTCATATGAATTATCTTGTTCTTTATTACATTCTTCAGTTATTTATAGAATTGTGCTGTAAAAGTCGAGTCATTTCATTTAATCTTTGCTGCAATTAACTGAAATGCAATAATGTACTTAAATGTTGATTTTGATTGCTTAATATCATACAGCTGTTGTTCAATGATTCATTTTGCATTTATGTCTTCATACATTCTTTATATTGCTTGCTTAAAGTTAAAAAAGTTTTCAAAGACTCTGTTAATTTCATCTTCTTGATCTTCTGACTTATTCTTCAAGTAATTCTTTATCAATGATTTAAATCATTTGAAAACATCTTTTTTAAAGTACAAGAATGCAAATAATATTTTGTCATGAAATGAACTTAGTTTCTTGTGTGCTCTGACATAGACATTCACTTGTATAAGAAAAGCATCAAGCTTATTTCTATCTTTGTAATACAGATTTGATGTTGATATTTTAATTAATGACTTACTATTTAAGAATACAATGATGTTTATTAATGTAATTCATTCTAAGAATGACAAAATGATCATGATAAGATGATGCTCTGATATTTTGTGAAAAAGTGATGTTCAAAGTGTAATGATTGTTTCTTTAACAACACAAGATATAAACAAAGATCAGTATAATAATAAACTAATTATTAAATTGAAGATTTAAGAATAATTAAAACAATAAACTGTATTAACTATTATATGAATTAAGCACGAAGCTTCTATCTAAGAGAATAATCATTATTATATAAACATAGAAGAATCATGTCAAGTTGTTTCTGCTCTGAATGATCATTCTGATCATTTTTGAGCAAGATGAGTGAAATGAGCATCATGCTCATCTTGCTCATTGTGATCACTTCTGATTCAAGCGATCAGAGTGATCACTTCAAGACTCTGATTACTCAATGATTATTTAATCATTGCTGTTACATAATTTCATGTGAAAGAGTTTTAACATCTTGTATCTAGATTTTATCAAAGTAATAATAATATCAGTCTTTTATATTGATAATATTTCTAGTTTAACTCAGTTTCTGACAAATATTGAAATTGAGAGAGTTAAACATATAAAGATGAAATGAAGTGAAACTCAGAACAAACTCAGCAAAAACATTCTCACTAATGTTTTCATTATTGTTTAGAGTGTCACTCTTGAATCAGAAGATATTTATAGTTTTGTATTAAGATTAACATGATTAGTTTGTGTGATAGAAGAGAGATTGAGTCAAAGATAAAGCTATGCATAATGCAAAAACGAGTAAGGTCAAAATTATCAGAGAAATAGTAAAAGTCGACACAGGCAAACTCAAGAGCTTCGCAGTCAGAAACGCAAGCAGACAAAGCGCAATGCTCAAGACTCGATGAAATAAACTATCTGACAACACTTCTGCCCATACTAGATATATGCCTAGAGTCGTCGCAAGAATTACTGACAGCATTATTGCGCTATTGCAGGCTTGGTCGTAGATCACAGTGCGATGCGACAGAAGTCACTGGGAAGGTAGAGGGGGGCACGTATCTCAGCTTTTAATTATAGAAATCAACTAATCGAATGCAGCGGGTGCAGCAGTCACGTGCCACTGCTGGGATAACTACACTAGTCCCTTCGCGCACTAGTAGTACTGAATCTCTCCGGGTCTAACCTTTGCTTATCAAATGTCCGCCTAAACAATGAACGAGCCTTCGTTTCAAACCAATGTAGAACAAGCTCGCTCCACGCCTGTGGCTAATCGCCAAACAGGACAGTATCCACATCTCATACCTTACCCACCAGATCGTCCGGGGCCGCAACATCATCCTGACCGAAAAACCCGAGTTACATCTAGTGTGAATCTACGACCGCATATATATTAAACCCATGCCCAAATACCTCTTATCACACGCCTTCTGGGGATTCTATCTCATGGGGAAAACTTCCCCGATTGTAGCGCCATTGAGGCAAGACGTTGCAAAAGCGA
>JAABUV010001088.1_pt1 | contig 39848 bp, 36 predicted proteins | sample 5559971 | NCBI WGS metagenome assembly JAABUV01 (sample SAMN10711881, study PRJNA513362) | rock metagenome | isolation source: Antarctica rocks | place: Antarctica: Victoria Land, Knobhead nord | collected 2015-12-19 | reverse complement strand
CAAGACAGACCTGGTCGACAAGAGGTATGCGTGTCTGCCTGAGAAGCGCCTCCTGTTGACACTGTTTTCAGTGGGTGTTCAATAACCCTTGCTTGGGGAGAGGCAGGCAAGTGTCGATCGAGGAGGGTGATGCCAAGGCGCGGGAATACAACGTGATGTTTATCGAGACCAGCGCCAAGGCCGGTTTCAACATCAAGGTGCACGCGGCCGCCGCAAGGGCGCAGCGCTGTATCATTCCCTAATGTTCGCGCGGCTGCGTGCGGCCAGGGGGAGCGCCAGGGGGAGCGCGGAGCCGCCCCCCCCCCTCCCCCCCCTCCAGTGCAATCATGGTGTCATGCTACCGACCCAAGCTGCGGCTTCATGGATCTCCCCCGACCCCCGACCCCCGCCCCCTCCAAGCCCCCCTCCTCGCGCGCAAGGCCCAGCCGCGCGCCCTGACGCGCGCAGGCGCTGTTCAGGAAGATCGCGGCCGCGCTGCCGGGCATGGAGTCGCTGTCGGCGGCCAAGCAGGAGGACCTGGTCGACGTCAACCTCGCGCCCGCGGCCGCCAAGGCCGGCGGCGCCTCGGGCGCCTCGTCCTGCGCCTGCTGACCGCCGGCCGGTGGCAGCGGTGCGCGTCTGCGCGTCGGCGGCGCGGTGCGGGTCTGCGCGCTGGCAGCGCGGGCTCGGGGCGGGCGCGGTGCATTGGCGGGGGCGATGCGGCGAGGGTGTCGAGGAGGCCAGGGAGCGCTCCGCTATGATGGTGTGTCCGGTGTGTCTGTCTGCCACGAAAGCTGGCAGCACTGCAGGTGGACGTGGGCGGGGCGGATGGGAGGCCTTCACGACTCCTGTTTGCACGCAAGTGCCTGCCAGTGCGTCCTGTGGTGGAGCATAGACCATGTTGTACGACGGCCTCAAAGCATCCGCCGCGTTTGGCGCCTGCTGTCCGCTTGCAACGCGCGCTGCGTCCTCATGCATTGCTCCACATGAGCGCGGATACTGCTTGCTTCCGAGGGACCGATGTGATGCAAAGTCTTGGCGCATGCCTGCATACACCAAGGCATAGGCTGTGAGAGGGCTCCAACATGTCTAGAGCGAAGGCAGTGCAGCTGTCCCCTTTCAGGGAGGGATGTGGTTTGGTGCAGTATGACGCCATGCAATGTCGCAGCTGATCTGTCTAGTGATGAGTCCTGCATTGTGCCTAGCCAGGCTGAGGTCCCGGGTTGGGAGTGAAGAGTGCGTCATGTAAGGCGGGGGCGCTTGTAAGTGTGAGCAGACATCAGATGCATCGTTGCAGTAGCTCTTTCATGGCACTTTGCATAATTGCAGCCAAGCCTGATGTTGTACAGTAGTTCACAGATGACTAGTGCGAGCCAAAACACACAGATAAGCACTGCCTAGGGTGCCGCGGCAGCAGCTTGCGCGGCCCAGGGCAGCAACGGCGACAGCTTCTGCGGTGGGCGCGCTGCCCGAATCTCCCCCGGGCGATCCACATACCTGTCCGGCAGGCCCGCCCTGGTGAGCACTTGCCTGTGATAGCCACGTTACCTCCAACAAACCTTGTTCGCACCTGGCAGAGAGCCTGGCAGTGCTGCACTGGCACAGCAGCTTTCAGAGGTAGACACAGCGCATATGGTCTGAAGCAACAGCAACAGCAAAGGGCTGTAAGCACCATGCGCTTCGCACAGACTGCAGAGGCTCCGCTGCACCTCCGCTGCACCGGAGGGCGCACTCTATGAAAGCCATCTGTGCCGCGTCGTTGTTCCGCCGTCGCGAGCGCAGCACGCGTGTGTAGCCGCCCTCGCGCTCCGCATAGCGCTCAGCTATTTCCGTGAACAGCTTGTGCAGCACCGCGTCGCCGCGCACCACGGCGGCCGCTTTTCGTCGCGCGAACAGCGTCCCCTACAGCACCGCAGAGCACATTGCAGCCCACAGCATGCTGACCCAGCGGCAGAGCGAGTAGTGTGCTGGGACCTCAGGGATCCAGAGCTACGCGCACCTCTTTCGCGAGAGTCACCATGTTGTCGGCCACCCTCCTCAGCTCCTTAGCCTTTGGCAGCGTGGTCTCTATTCGTTCGTGCTCCAGCAGCTGTGAGACCATCGTCCTGTGCGCACTCCCTGGTCAGACCAGTATGGAGCAGACATGAGCGAAATTGAACCAGCATTTGCAGTTTGAATAAACACAGATACCGCTGCCACATACCTGAGCATTGACCACCTGTGCGCATGGTTCCGCTGCAGCCTGTTCCCAGCAATCCTGTGCTTCATGCTGTGCAACCGCTGTCAGGTCTATTTTATTTAACTCTATTCGCCTCTGTTTCGCCACTCTGCCCAAAGTAGTAGAGGACGCCTTGCCCGCTGAGCGCCTGTCACAGGGAGCGCCTGTCACAACCCCTAGGCCTAAGCCGCACACAGTGTGTGTGGCTTAGGCCTAGGGGTTGACGACCTAAACAGGGTCCTCTGGTTGGAGGAGCACAGCTCACTGCTTCGAGCGTAGACAACACACTGTGACAGGCTCGAAAGGGGTGTTGGAGGTTGACGTGTTGAAGCTGCATCGCGGCCTTGCAGCTCTTGCCGTGGAGTATAAGCCATACTTGGCACGGATTTAAACAGACTGTCAGTTTTAAAATAGGCAAGCATTGTGACAAGACCTCTTCTGTCCCCACTGCGTCCCAAAGGGCTAAACAGCCACCAGGCTGCCACTGCACGGTATGCGAGTCACAACATAAGCAAGTGTTCTCAGGAAGCACGACCAGGCCTTAGGCGCTCAAGCACTTTTGCCAAGCAGTGGCAGCGCCATCCAGCCTGGGAGCCCGCGTGAAGCAGGCAGCTCCGCCGCCCAGCAGCCAGTGGCCAGGTAGCAGTAAGCGGTGCAGGCCGCCCGCCGCGGCTGCATCGACCGCGATGGCGACGCGGTTGCATACAGCAGCAGCGCTGCTATTTGCCGCGCTGCTTGCGTATGGCCTGCTGCGCCTGGCACGCTTTATTGCGTCCTACGTGCGTATCGCGCGGGGCCTGAGCTCGGTGCCGGAGGCGCCTCACGGCCACTGGCTGCTGGGGCACGTGCTGCCGCTGCTGCGCGGCACGGCGTGGGACCTGATGGCTGAGTGGGTGGCCGAGCAGCCGCACTGGTCGTCAGTGGTCAAGCTGCGCATCATGCAGCGCCACATGGTCGTGGTGGGCTCGGCCGAGGGCGTGAAGCGCGTGTTCCAGGTTGGCACCGCGGCCCCCGCGTGTCCTGCAGGTGCTGGGGGGCTCTTGCCTTGACGGTTGTGGTGACGTGCCTCACTTTGGGTCGAGCTGGGACACGCAGCACTGCGCCGCGCTGACGGCGCAGCCTTGTGTTGACCCAGTACAGCTCTTGCTGTGTATGAAAGTAATCCTGTGTGTCGCAATGCACTCTGAGGCGCTCCGGCAGGGACCGTGACGCCCTGCAACACTGAGCAGCGGGTGGGTGTGGCTGCTCGTATGCTGCATGTGCCTTTCTGCAGCGGGTGTATGAACCACAACGCGGCCCGCACGCGCTGTGTGCTTGTGTTCAGTAGTCGCGGCGTCGTGAGCTGCCATGTTGCAAGTGTGCGGTGGCGACCTGCGCGCGTCGGGACCAGGAATGCTGCTGTCAGCCCTAGCCAATGTTGCTCGCACCTGTATGCTGCCCTGGCAGCCGCAGTGGGCCGCAGCTGCAGCCGCGCTGTAAGTCGCGGCCTCCAGCCCCACACGCCATGCATGTCGGCAGCCCCCCCTGCAGCCTGCGCTGCCGCGGCTGCACCAGGCATCAGCGGCGCGCAGGCGCGGCGGCGCACGTTTGTCTAGATTAGGAGGACCTCGCAGCCCCCGGCGCCGCGCTGACGCCCTGGCGCGGGCGCGCGCAGACGCGGCAGCGCGCGTACGTCAAGGACCTCGACTTCAGCTTCCACCCGTTCCTGCCCATCCTCGGTACCGGCCTGGTCACCGCCGACGGGCCGCTCTGGCAGCGCCAGCGCCTGCTCATCGGCACCGCCCTGCGCGTCGACATCCTGGACGATGTGGTGCGCCATTGCTTCAATCTTGCATGCTCCAGTCTGCGTGCAAGCCATGTCTGCAGAATGTGGTGGGCTGAGCGCGGGGCGCTGCTGCAGAATACGGCCCGCATGCCCAGCTGGAGCGCTCGTACCTATTTCATTGCTGCCCTGCACCAGAAGCAGGCGCCAAGCTGGCGTGTGTTGTGGGCGGGCGGGCGTCGCAGTGCGCGCGGCGGGGCTGGCAGAGCCCCTGGCGTGCTTGGACACTCCGTCACGCTGCGCGCGCGGCGCGGGCGGGCGAGCGCGGGCGCGGCCCGCGCGCAGGTGGGCATCGCGATGCGCGCGGCGGGGCGGCTGAGCGCCAAGCTGGAGGCCGCGCGCGGGTCCGGGCGGCCGGTGGACATGGAGGAGGAGTTTCGGCTGCTCACGCTGCAGGTCATCGGCGAGGCCGTGCTCAGCCTGCCGCCGGAGGAGTGCGACCGGGTGCGCGGCGGCGCACTATCCTACCCCACCCTACCCTAACCCTATCCATGTTACAGGGTGTGCGGCAGCCCCAGGCTCCACCCTCACTTTACGCATGCGTTGCTGCCCATGGTGCGGGCCATCGGCAAGGCCGTGCTCGGCCTGCTGCCAGAGGAGTGCGACTGGGTGCACGGCGGCCCGCCTGCTTATGACTACTACTACGCTACTCACTGCACTGCTGTCCTGCGCTTGCAGCAAATCTGCATGACCACGGCTTGTATTACAGGCCGGAGTCATGGCGCCGGTGTCAGGGCCCCGGCCTGCCGCGCTTTGGGGAATAAGGTAGGGTATACCTCGCGCAGGTGTTCCCGCAGCTGTACCTGCCGGTAATGGCGGAGAGCAACCTGCGCGCCGTGCGCCCCTGGCGCGCGTGGCTGCCGACGCCCGGCGCGGCGGCCCACCTGCGTCGCCTGGCGCGCCTGAACGCGTACATCCGGCGCATCCTGCGCGCGCGCTGGGCCGCGCGCTGCACGGGCGCCGCCGCGGCCAAGCCGGACATCCTGGACCGGCTGCTGGCGTCGATAGAGGCGCGCCCCTGGGGCGCGGTGCGGCGACAGGGTGACCCTACTCTAACCCTATTTTGCCAGCACGCAGCGCCCTGCGCCGCCGGGCCACAGGGCGCCGCCTTGACACTCTGGTGCCAGCTGGGACACCCTCAGGTCTCTGTTTGTGTAGCCAGGGGTGGCGGTACGTGCATGGCAGCAGCCGCAAGGAGCGCCCCGCGCGGGTCGCTACCCCTCCGTGCCCGCTGCTGCGCGCGTCTGAGCGACCGGCGCGGGCGCAGGCCGCGGGCGGCACATACGATGCCGCGCTGGAGACGCAGCTGTGCTTCGAGGTCAAGACGTTCCTGCTGGCGGGCCACGAGACCAGCGCCGCAATGCTCACCTGGTCGCTGTACGAGCTCGTGTGCCATCCGAAAGCCCTCGCGCGCGTGCGCCCCCCACCCCCTTCTTTCTTGAACCCTGCTGTACTCGATGGGTACCAGGTGCTGGCACTCATGGCATGGCCACGCTGCGCGCCAGCAGCGCTGGCGACCTGCTTGTTGCGCAGCGACCCGGACGCGCTCGCCTGCATGCGCCCCTGCCAGGGGGCCTCCGTGCAGCGTGTGAGGGCGGGTGAGCGCAAGCACTGGCACATTCCAGATGCAGTCTAGCTGCACCTGTTGCAGTCTAGCTGCACCTGCTGCAGCGGCCGCTGGGGCTGGGCTCGGGCCAGCGGAGGCTCCCCTCCCTGCGCCTGACTGGGGGAGCATGGGCCGCAGGTGAAGACGGAGGCCTGCACAGCCTTCGGGGCGGACGACGCGCATCCCAGCCGAGCCGCTGCCGACGCGATGGTGTTCACCGTCGCCGCGCTGCAGGCGCGCCTGTTCGCGCCGCCTGCTCCCGCGCGCCCGGACAGCCCCGCTGACAGTGCCACACTGCGCCCTTCGGCCTCTCGACCCGAACATGAGCGCCAGCTGCTGCGCGCACCAGCGCGGTTCCTGCGCGCGCGGTGGAGTCGCGCTTGGGGCGCATGCAAGGGATGCGCTGCGGGATGCGCTGCGTGACGGCAATGGGCAGCTGAGGGTCCTCGGAACACCAGCCTGGGCAGCCTGCTGTGGCGCTGAAGTGGAGGATCCGACGGCCACGCGCCAGGAGGCACGTCAGCCCTTCCCATAAAAATGGATCCCTTTTCTCCTGCGTGCCGCAGGAGACGCTGCGGAAGTACTCGGTGGTGCCGGTGGTCACGCGGCGCTGCGCCGCGGACGACGAGATCTGCGGCCACCGCATCCCCGCCGGCACCTACGTGGCCTGCTCCATCCAGGCGCGCGCGCCGGGAAGCGCGCCCTGATGCACCGTTGAGAGGATGTGCTGCTTGCCCGACCCTGCCGCGGCCGCGCTGATGCTGACGCATGTGTGCCCCATGCGCCAGGCATGGGGCATGGGGCCTACAGAGCTTGCCACGGCCGCGCTGACACTGGACGCATGTGTGCCCCATGCGCCAGGCCGTGCACAACACCTGGTCGGAGCCGGACGCTTGGAACCCGGAGCGCTTCCTCCCCGGCGGCGAGGTCGCCCGCATGCCGGACGGCACCCGGCCGTTCATGGCGCGCGCCTGCTCACGTCGCTCTGACAGGGACTTGCTTTGACCCTTTCGAACAACCTCGCGTTGTGTTACAGAAAGTGTTTCAGATTTGTCAGAACAGCATTGCTGCAGTGACTTGCTTTGAGCTGGACGTGAAATTTCCCTTGAGCAGTCTTGGCGCTGGTCCTGCATCATGCGGGCGGGCACACATGCGATGCGCACATCACATCGGCTCCAGGGTCAAGTGAGGTCCTGCGTGCCCGCTCATGCAAGCCTGAGGCGGGGTTGTGCGACCATGGGCGCGCAGTTCGTGCCGTTCATCCAGGGGCCGCGTAACTGCCTGGGCCAGTACTTTGCGCTGCTGGAGGCGCGCATCGTGCTGGCGCTGCTGGTCAAGGCGCGCAGGGCCCGGCTCGCCCTATCCCTGTACCCTATCTGCTCCGGCCCTACTGCAAGTCCAGGGGAGCTGCCGCACTGCCTGGGCGTCAGCGCAAGGGGTGCAGACGCGTGCGTGTCTCAGCTAGCGTTGCCCGTGTGTGCAGAGCGCTGGCCCTGTTGCGCATGACGAGCAACCAGGTGTTACGCATTATTGCGCGCGACGCTGCGTCCTGGCCGCCGAGCGTGCGACGCGGCCCTGACAGCTGCAGCGCTGTGCGCAGCGCTTCACGTTCACCTACACCGGCGGGCCGGCAGTACGGCATCCCAGCGTGATACCTGTGGGGCCGCGCGACGGCATGCCCATGCTGGTGTCCTGAGCGGGGGGCAGCGGCTGGAGTGGAGCTGGTGACGCAGAGTTAGAGCTAGGTAGTGACGTCTGCTGTGCAGTGTGCTGCACGGCTGCACTTGAACTGTGCACTGCGAGGCTGCCGTGATATCCTTGCTGGTGTCCGCCCACGCTCTTACCAGGCGCTGGTAGAGTCTCTGCCATGGCCTGCAGCCTCCATGTGGGGCTGAACGCCTTAGCAGCCCTGGTTGTCTGACTTGGGCTGCAGAAAGAACATGACTGTGAACACAGCACGTATGGCACATGCTGCGCACACTATGGACAGATGACTGACGGAGCCACACAGATGCAGAATAACCAGTTTGCGGCAAGGTCCAGGCCTTGCACCTGACCACAGAGCACTCATGTGCAATCGTGCTTGATGTCAGGACTAACAATTGACTCACTGTAACCAAACCAGAAGCGCGTGTGCTTGTGTTGAGTGCGCCGGTCTTGTGAGGTCCCTGCATGCATGTACCCGGGCATGCACCCTGCTCAGCAATGCTGCCCAACGCTGCTCACGCATCACTTCACGCCCACCGCATTGGGTGTCCTGCCCAGGTTCTCGGTGCTGTACTCGCCCACAAAGGGCAGCTCTGCTCTGAACCACCCTGCGCCGCGCATTGCCAAGAGCTTCAGCTAGTCTGGCACACATGCGTACCACTGCAGCCGCTGCGCAGTCGTGCGCATCTACACTACTCTTCAGACAGCCAGCAACGCAGAGGAGCTCATGTCTTGGAGCATGCTTGGGCTACTCAGCTGCACATCATGCACACACGCCGCATAGACTGCTTGTGACACCGCATGCGCACGCGCAAATGCCAATAGCACAGAGAAGGTCTGCCTCGGTAACCCACCGTAAACACCACCTTGCAGGTGCAGCACCTCCTTCACCTGCCCGCTCCGCACGGCCTTGAAGGCCGCCTGCAGCACCGGCGGCGCAGGCCGTGAGGACGCCAGGGAGCAAGTGCATTCACGAACACTCTGCGGTACAAAGGCAGTGCGCACGAACGCACTGCGGCACGAACGCAGTGCGCACGAACGCACTGCGGCACATGCGCAGCCCGGACGCAGCGCTCGCAGGAGCCGGCGCCAGGATACCCTAAGCGCACAGCGCACCTTGAGGCTCCGGCTCTCCTTGCCGAAGGGGAACGAGGACGAGGGGTCCAGCACGCCGCCGGCCTCGCAGGCCAGGATCACGCCCGGCGCGCCGCCGCCGCCTGCCGCCGCCAGCTCCGTCACAAAGTCCGGGTTCTGCTCGATCTGCGCCGCGCAGCCCGCCGCTTCTGCGCGCCTTGCATGCAGGCCGCTCGGTGCCGATGGCGCCGGAACAGAGTCAGCCTTGTCTGTCTGCTTCTTAGCATACAAACAGTGGCACACATTTTGCCTTGCTCGCACACGTAGCTCAGTAAAACAATGAGACCAGTGCGAGGCCAGCCTCGGTGCTGGAATGAAGGGCCGCACCGGGGTCACGCCGTTGGCCATCAGCGCGGCAGCGCGCAGGTAGCTCGCGAAGGAGGGCTTGGCGAAGTTGGTGCGCTGGAACAGCTGCACGTTCACGGCGCCCTCCGGGTGTGCCTTGTCGTAGTCCGCCGCGGGCCGGACATCCACCAGCACCTGCCGGAGGCCGCTCCCCACCTCGGTGTGCCGCAGCAGGGCCGTCAGAGGCAGCCAACAGGCGGGCCTGCAGGTGCAGGCCAGCAGGCAGGAGGCAGGAGGCAGGGAGGGTGCGGGCAAAGTTATGGCAGGCAGGACCGGCAGGCTCCTGCTTGTAACAGTGCTAATTCGTGCTGTGCCTCAGTTGACAGGCTTTTACAGAAGACAGCCATCTTCAGCGTGTCACGTCGAGTATGTTGGCGAGCAGCAGTCAGTTACTTGTGGCAGAGCCATGCAGGCCTTGGTCAGGGCCCTTGCTGGGCTGAAGCTGGCCGGTGCATGTGCGCACATAGCCGTCCCGCTCCATTAGCGCAGCGGCGCGCTCCGGGCTCACTGACTGTAAATTCTCAGTGACTGTAAGCACCCTGCACGTCATTGCTGCTAAGCATGTAAGCTGAAGTGCGCAGCGGCATCAGCTGCTAGTACAGTTTGGATGCTAGCTTGCTCAAGGTGCCGCTCGCACCTGTGTATGTCCTCCCACCTGGGGAGCCGCACGTCGGCAACTGCAGCAGCGGCAGCGCGCACGACGTGCCTGGCTGGTCGGGCAGGACGCGCTGCATGCAGAGGGCGTGGCACAGCCCGCTGAGCTGTGTTTGGACACGGGCGTGCCGGGCCCAGCTGCAGCCCAGCTGCGTTCACCACTGTGCACGGCATGATTGCACCGGCGCCAATCGCTGTTTTGCTAGCCGTTTCCCAGTCCTCACTTACTACTCAGCTACCACGCACCGGGCACAACAACAGTTACGAGCACATTCGCAGGGACAGCTGTGAGACTCTCTAGATAGCTATCTGCAACGCTGGCAATACCTGCCCTACTTCGGCTCCTCGTTCACCTCAGGAGCAAGCTGGTAGCGCACACAAGCCTGCGTCTAGTGTGGCTCCCACAGATCTACAAGAACTTCACTGCTCCGTGTCCGCTGGTTGCACCTGACGCAGGTGTCGCGCCGAACACAAGTGAGCAAGATGGGTGCAGAAGATGAGGAGCTGGAGCAGACGCTGATTGTGTGCAGGGAGGCCGCGTTGTACAAAATAGCGCCGCGCACGTCGGGCGGCCACCGCAGCGGCGACTGGCTGGTGTCCGACCGCATCTTTGCGGGGCGCGTGCGGGTGATTGCCAAAGGCCAGCTCGCGGAAGTGCGCATCGAGGACCCAAACAGGTGAGTCCCGAAGGCCTGTACTGCACGCCGTGCCAAGCGCGTGTGAGTGTGAAGCTTCCGCCTTCCCAAGACCTTCAGCACTGTGTGAGGCTTCGTGTTTGGCGAGTGAAACGCTGCTGGTGCTACTATAGATGCAGTATGCACGGCTGATATTGCCGCTGTCCAGCGCCAGTACCAAAGCGTGCCCGCCACACCCAGCATTTGCAACAGAGCAGGTGCTTGTCACTTTTCTGTAACCTCAACTGCCGCTGCTGCCTGGCGCAGCGGCGACCTGTTTGCGATGTGCCCGGTCGCGCCCGGGCAGCGTCCGATGGCTGTGGAGCCGGTCACAGACAGCTCGCGCGGCTTCGTGCTGCGCCTGGTGGATCCGACCTCCGGCCGCCATGCCTTCATCGGTGCGCGCTCGATAACACGCCGTGGCTGCGCGGATGCAGTGTGCCCTCTGTGAACGCCTATAGTGTCAGACTGTCGACACTGGGGGCCTCTATGGCAGGGTCGGTGACTCACAGTCATACCCCGCACGCAAGCAGGGCTGTTTGGGAATGTGCTGCGGGCGGCGGACCAGACACCCAGCGTCACGCTCCGGTGGGGTTGAAGGGTTGAGATGCTGTAAGTGAGTGTGTCATACTAGCAACGCATGTATTCTGTTCACCTGCTGCTGTTGTCTGTGAGCTCCGGTTCCATGCTCAGCAGGTGCTGCTGGTTTCTGAGGCAGTCCGATGGCCACGACGTAGGCCTAGGTTTTGCGTGTCCCCTTTCCAAAGTGCCAAGTCTCATACTATACCTCCTGGCGCAGGCCTGATGTTCGGAGACCGGAATGAGGCATTTGACTTCAACGTGGCGCTGGTGCGACCCGTGCTTGCTGAAGACTCAGCCTTGGCTCACCAGTCCGAACCTTCTTATCGCTTTGTGTCAACAAGACAGTTGTGACGGGCAGCAGAGTGGCTGCCACAAAGAAGGGCCTCCAGCCAATGGCTTATGATTATCAGCTGAAGCACATAACCAAGGGCTGCTGACAGTCTCATCAGCCCGGCATGCATGCTGCCTACGTGAAGCGTGCGCAGTGCATGCAACATGAGCGGACGATGACCACAGCACGCGTCCGCGGCGCTCCTCTGCTTGCATGCAAAGCTGGAGACCAGTTGCAGCACGCTGCGGGGTGCAAGTAGGTGACCCGCTCTGCAGTCCACTCGCTCGCGCGGCCCGGCGCGCAGTCCGACCACGAGAAGCACCTGCAGAGGGAGCGGGAGGTGGCCGCGGCGCGCGGGGACGGCGGCGGCGGCAGCGGCGCCGCCGAGGCGTCGCCGGACGTTGCCGCGCTGTACCGCCGCCAGGACCTCAGCCTGAAGGACGGCGAGACGCTGAAGTGCGGGCCCCTGTGCGCTGCCTGCGGCACTTTAGGCGCTCCCAGCCTGAAGTGGCGCGCCGGGCAGGGCGCAGCCGCTTCACTTGTGCTCAATACCCTTTGCGGTGCCCCTGCATATGCTGCATGCTGAGACAGCAACTAATCATGAATCTATTGCTTCAGCTTGCGGACAACTTACTGCCATCCATGCCAGGCAGCCTGCCTGCAAACGCGCTTGCGGTCTGCCTGTGGCTACGTTGACACTGCCAGCCAAGGCTGGGGCCAGCAGCCGCGGCGGCGATGGCACCTCCCCGGCCGATGGCGGCCCGAGCCAGGGCCGGCTTTGTGACTCACACGCAGTGCATCAGCACCATGGCGGGGTTGCTCCGCGGCAGGATCCACATGAAGGCGCCAGCGGCCCGGTCGGAGGCCGGCAGCCGCGGCGGAGGCGACTTCCTGGCGCAGCTGGGCGAGGGCGGCCGGGGCCAGGACGGGGCCGCAGCGCCGCCGCCCGCGCCTGGCGGCGGCCTTCTTGCTCCGCCGCCGCAGGCGCCGCCTGCCGCGGTGCGCGGCGCCTCTGCGATGAGGAGTCAGTTTTTCCAGGGTGCATCGCCAGGACCCTTGTTGACTGGCTGCTCGACCATTCAAGAGCAAATGACCGGGTCGCACGCGCATGCTCGATGCGTCGTGTCGTCCACACATGCGTGCGCAGCAGGTGTCCTCTGGGGCAGCCACTTCTACAGTGGCATGCAAGTTGCACAGAACTGCGTGAGCGTGCATGTGCTGCCGTGCTGAGACGCCTCAGATGCAGATGCGGGTAGAAAAGCGTGCACGAATTGTAATTGTGGTCGTGAGCAGCGACGTGCCCTGCAGGGTCAGCGGCACGGCTCGGCGCCCGCGCCTGCCGGAGTGGGCGGCGGCAGCGCCGCGCACGCGCCGCCGGCGGCGCCGGCGCGCGGCGGGCAACAGCGGGACCCTGGCCACGGCGGCGGCGACCCTGGCCAGGGCAGGGGCGGGGCGGAGCAGGACCTGCTGGGCCAGGGCGCGCCCACGACGGTGGCCGCCGTCGCGGGCGCAGCCGAAGCTCTGGAGGGCTATCAGCCGTTTGGGGCCAAGTCGTCCACCACGGCCACCACCACAGACTCCTGGGCAACGTTTGAGTGAGGGCGCTCGCACTGTGTGCGTCTGGTAATGCGGGCCGTCCAGGGAGTGTGTCTGCTCGCATGCGGACTCAGCTGGCATGCACTGCAATGTAGCCCCTCACTGACGCACCGGCTTCCCCAGAGGGCCATGCCGACTCGGGTGATGCCAGTGGCTGTCCGCCCAGTCGTAGTATCAACTCAGTCAAACGCGGCCTGGACAGTTTAGCTGTAGTTCTGTGTCGCCTTGGCCACATGACCTGGCCGGTGCGACACCGTCCTGGCGTGCCTGTACCTACTTAGCACCCCCCGCTGACTCGGACTCTGATCAGCCTTGTCCCTGTATGTGTGACATGCGGCAGAGGTTTGCGGAGCTGCTACTGTTCCTGCAAGTTACATCCACCCATCCATCCTGCATGCTGCTCAGCAGCCATGTGAGCAGCTAGCACACTCGTCTTCATACCATATCCATATGATACTAGTCGTGTGCTTGGCACGACACCAACAACGAGCGCACTAAGATTATCTAGGCGGATCTCACGCCAGCATTCCTGCGTCTTGCAAGCACCTCCACTCCTCTCAGAGACTGCAATCTCACCCGCCACGTGACGTCCAAACATAGAGATGAGGCAGGTAAACGGACTTCAAAGAAGGTTGGGTCCTGCTGCGGCTCTTCACACTAATAGCTCCATGCGTCTATCACCCCTGCACATGTTCACGCCCTGTGCGCATGGCATGGACACAGGGCGCAGCCGCTCTCCGAGCACATGCACTGCTATTCACTTGAGAGCTCCTCGGTCTCGGTGTTGCGGAACTTGCCGGGCGCCCACAGTCTCCCCAGCCTGCCGCAACTCCCCGAAACGACACCCCACATACATAACACCCCACATACATGCACGCCGGCACGTTTACCCTGCACTGCAGCGGCCGGGGCCAGTGACGGCAGCCATGCAGCGGCCTGTGAGGCGGTGCGGTGCCTTGCATGGCATCCCTACCTTTCTCACATCTTGCGGCAAAGGCTTTGCAGTCAGGGAGCATGGCACTGCATCGCCCAGCTGACAGCCTCACATGCGCGCTCCACACGCCCAGCATGCTCCGTTGACGGCACGGCTGCATTGAAGTGGGGAGCGGCGGCCGCTGGCGGTGCCATGGCCGCGGTGCATGCCTAGGCGGCGCCCGGGAACCAGGCGGGCAGCTGCACGGCCGGGCGTCCGTGCGGCCGGCAGCCGGCGCCGGCGTTGTGGTGGGCCTGCAGCGCAGCGTGCGCCGCCAGCGAGGCCGCCGCCGTGACGCCCGTGCGCAGCAGCGCCCGCAGCGCGCCGGCGCGGCGCGCGCGGCGGCGGTCACCGCGCGGCGTCGGGGCCGCCGCGGCGCGCGCGGCCTCGGCGTCGCGCCGCAGCTCGTCCGCCTCGGCCTGAAGCGCATCCTGCCGCCCGCCGGAGAATGATCAGGATAGGGTACGATAGGGCGCATGCCGGGCAATTTTTTTACAGAGTGTGCAGGGCACCGCTGAGGGCTGCCGGTGCAGCGAGCGCCGCCGGACTTTGGCCCGGTCGGCGCAGCGCTCACATCGTCGCCCGGCCTGCATCAGTAAATGCACGTGATCCGCGAGAGGAGCGCTCGACGTGCAGGGACGCGAGCCGGGCGGCCCACCAGGCGGCGCGCCAGCTGCGCGCGCTCGGCCTCCGCGCAGCCGCGCTCGGCGCTCAGCGCAGCCGCGGCCGCGCGCAGGCGCTCACTCTCCGCCGCCGCGCCGGCCGCCGCCGCCGCCGCCCGCCCTGCGTCCTCGCCCAGGCGCGCTTTGTCGGCAGCGGCGTCCGCGAGCTCGGCGTGCAGCCGCTCCCGCTCGGCGGCCGCCGCCGCCGCCGCGCGCGTGCTCTCGCCCCGCACGCCATCCGTCTCATCCTGCAGCCCGGCCAGCTCGGCCTGCAGCCGCTCGCGCTCGGCGCCGAGGCGCGCCAGCTTGGCGGCGAGCTCGTCGCGCTCGGCGGCGGCCGCGCCGTGCTCCCGGGCCAGGCGCGCCTGGCCCTCGGCCTGCTGCTCCTCCTGCTGGGCGCGCAGGCGCGCGCTCTCGGCCTCGGTGCGGGCACGCAGGCGCTCCCGCTCGGCCGCAGAGCGGGCGCCCAGCCGCTCCTGCTCGGCCAATGCCGCCGCCGCCGCCTCCGTCAGGCGCGCGTTCTCAGCCGCCAGGCCCGCCGCCTCGGCGCGCAGCCGCGCCCGCTCGGCCGCGGCAGCCGCGGCCCGGCGCTCCTGCTCGGCCGCGGCGCCTGCCAGCCCGGCGTTCAGCCGCTCCTGCTCGGCCGCGGCGCCTGCCAGCTCAGCTCGCAGCCGCTCCTGCTCGGCCGCGGCTGCCTCGGCCGCCCGCGCCAGGCGCGCGCCCTCCTCCTCGGCGCGCGCGCGCCGCTCCTCGGCGGCGGCCAGCTCGCGCGCCAGCGCATCCGCGCGCGCGCGCTGCTCGGCCCGGCCCTCCTCGGCGCGCGCGGCCTCGGCGCGCGCCGCGCCGGCCTCGGCGGCCGCCGCGGACGCGCGCAGCGCGGCGCCGCGCGCACGCTCGGCCTCGCGGTCCGCGCGGCCGGCCTCGCTCTGCGCGCGCACGCGCTCCTGCGCCTGGCCCTGCGACGCGCGCTCGGCCGCGGCGCGCGCGGCCTCGGCTTCCGCGGTCAGGCGCGCCAGCTTGGCCTCAAGCGCGCGCCGCGCCCCCAGGTCCTCCCCGGTGCGACCCGCAGCGCCGGCGGCGGCCCGCGCGGCGGCAAGCTCGGCCGCGAGCCGGGCAGCCTCGCCCTCCAGGCGGCCCTTCTCGGCCTCCAGGCGCCCGCCCACGGCCTCCCAGCGCGCAGCAGCGGCCTGCGCCTCGGCCGCCGCCGTTCGCGCGGCCGCGAGCTCAGCGGCCTGCACGCGCGCGGCCGCCGCGTCGCGCAGCGCGCCGTCACGCGCGGCGGCCGCGTCGCGCGCGGCGCCCTCCGCCGCCGCCGCCGCCGCCTGCAGGTCCGCGACGCGGGCGGCATGGTCCTCGACCTGCCGACACGCGGGGCGCCATGAAGTCATGGTGCATGTGCAGCGCGAGGCTGGCAGCGCGAGGGTAGCAGCGCTCGTGCTTGCCCGCCTGCTGGCGACGGGTGAGCCCATCAGTCGCTTGGCACAAGGCGCGCAGCCGGACCTAGCCTGTCTCAATGACATGCGCAGCGCAAACCACCGAACGGGACTCGCTGGCTCTCACATCACCTTGGAGCCTAGGGTCCCGCATTCTGGGGCTCGCCTGCATGGGAAGCGGCTTGGCATGCTTCAGGGTGGCTGCGCTGGACATTTCTGGCATCCAACACCCGCAGCAGCTTGCACCGATCTGACCTTGCCTGCGCCCTCCGCAGAGGTCGCGGGCGCGGGGGCGCGCGCCTGGCGGGACAGCGCCTGCGCGCGCGCGGCGGCCGCCGCCGCGGCGGCCGCGGCCGCGCCGCGCGCTGCCAGCGCGTCGTCCAGCTCGGCGCCCTGCTGCGCCAGCATCTCCTGCAGCTCCAGCTTCTCGGCGCCCAGCGCGAGCGCCTGCCGCGTCAGGTCCTGGAGCACCTGCGCGCGTGTTAGGGTGTAGGGTAGGGTTTCGCTGTGCTGCGCCAGCATCTCCTGCAGCTCCAGCTTCTCGGCGCCCAGCGCGAGCGCCTGCCGCGTCAGGTCCTGGAGCACCTGCGCGCGTGTTAGGGTGTAGGGTAGGGTTTCGCCGTGCTGCGCCAGCATCTCCTGCAGCTCCAGCTTCTCGGCGCCCAGCGCGAGCGCCTGCCGCGTCAGGTCCTGGAGCACCTGCGCGCGTGGTAGGGTTAAGGGTAGGTTTGCGCCCTGCTGCGCCCAGCGCGAGCGCCTGCCGCGTCAGGTCCTGCAGCACCTGCGCGCGTCGGCCGCCGCCGCGGCCTTGCATGCATCCGAGGCGGGAGGCGACACGGCCGGCATGCGCCGGCTGCCATCCTCCCTCCCCCTTCCCTCCCCCCAGGAAAAACTACGTGAGAGCTGAAGGGCGGTGTTGGGAGCGCGAGCGCCAGCGCCTGCTGTGCCAGGTCTGAAGCATGTGCACCCCACGAGCGTCCCGCACTTGGCCGCCGGAGCCGCGGCCGCCGCGCAGGAGCGGCTGCCGGCGCGGCGGCGGCGCGCGGGGCGTCGCTGGGCCCACCTCCCCGCAGCGCCTGCTTCCCACCGGAAAGCCTGCAGGCAGTTTCTGGGGTGTTGCGGCGCGGGGCCGCGCGCCTTGCTCGTGACGCTCTTCGTGGTCTCGGCCACGCTGTTGCGGCTGCGCAGCGCGCTGTTCTGGCTCTCCAGCGTCTCGCCCTCCGTGCGCGAGCGCGCCAGCTCCGCCTGCCCGCCGCGCACAGCGCTGCCACCTGAGCATCGCTGCCAGCCTTGCCCCTGAGGGACAACCACACATGCCCTGCCTAACTTCCCCGGATGCGTCGTTCAGCCACGTTTCGGTGTCGGGGCCAGGGTTTGATGGGCCTATGGGCCGCACGTCGGCCGTCCGTATGCCACAGGCTCTGCACAATGGGCCGCAGCAGACCGAGCTGGTGGCTTGGAGCGCGTACAACATGCGCGGCTGCCAGGAGCGCTGCGCGGAGAGCCCGCAGAGAGGCGGGAGCGCGGCGTACATGGTGTGGCCCCACAACAATCGTGCACCCATGCGCATGGATAGCACGCCTGCTGCAAGTGCTTGTCAGTCACCTGCAGCGCGTCGTTGCTGCTGCGCACGCTGGCGGCCTCGCGCCGCGCCGCGCTCAGCGCCTGCATGAGCCCCGGGCCGGGCCCCGGCGCTGAGGCCGCGCGCGCGGGCGCGCCTGCGCCGTGCGGCGGCGCGGCTGCTCCCAGGAGCGCCGCCGGCGCCTGCAGGCGCAGCGATGCATCAACCGGCTTCCTGAGGGGATGCAACTGCTTGAGCAATAGAAGCACGTGAGCTGCAAGCCTGCATCATTATTCAGCAGGGGCTCGGCGCCACGACACAGGCACGGCCGGCCTCCCAGGCGGGGCGGTGCGCATGCTCAGAAACATTGTGCCGGAGCCTGCGGCTCGTGACAGAGTACGTAATAACTCCACCAAGAAGACGACAGCATGCTGCATAGAGATTAAGGCCAGGCCATACGGTTGACGTGCGCGGACGCTCCCCACGCGCGGCAGAGCTATCTTGGGTGCCTGCGGGCACCCGCGGCGGCAGGCAGTGCACGGAGGACTGTGCCAAATGGTTGCCGGGCAATCCCGGACTAAGGCGGTCATGCTCCCAAACGGTGCCGGCGTGTGACAGCCGAGGCGCACCCCCGGCTCGGGCGGGCTCGGGCGGGGCCGCAGCGGCGCGGCCAGGCTGCTGACGCTGGGCGGCGTGTCCAGGGAGCGGCGCAGCGGCAGCGCCATCTCGGACAGCGGGGCGCGGTCGCCGCTGCGGTGCAGGCCTGCGCCTGCGTGCAAGCCAGGCATTGACAGTGCTTTATCCTCTCCAAACCAATAAATTCGCAGGGCTGGTGCCAATAGGGAGCACTGCCTGTCTTGCATCAGCAGAGAACGGCTTTTCAAAAGACAAGGGTGCAGGCATGCAGTACCCAGCTCAGCTCAGCACTTGCACAAGCTCTGGCAGCAGCGACTCTACCTACACACAGGAGTCACGCTGCAGCGCAATGGCCAGACATACGCTACATGTCCTGCAGGAAACAAAGTACTCACTCCGGCCATGTAAGGGGCTTCTTGAGACACCAGCGACTTTTTTAGGACCTGGGTTTCTTTGAAAGCACGAGCCAGCCTCTGCGCGCAGTGCAGGTGCAAGGCACCGAAAACGGGCGGGATCAGCTGCACATACACGCCGCGCGGCGCACTTTTGGAGGGCAGGCCGCTGGTAGAGCTACGCAAGCGGCGGTGCGCGTTGGCGACGGCGTCGCTGACGCGCGCGGGGCGCCGCGGCGAGGTCGTGCGCTCAGGCGAGGGCGGCCCTGACGAGTGCGCGGAGCTGCCGGGCGACGGGAACGCCGCATGCTTGAGCAGCAACTGGCGCTCCACCTCCCTGTTCTCCTTGGCGCCGGGCACGCCGCGCGCCGCGTGCTTCATCGCGGTCCGTTGAACCGTGGACCGCAGCACAGGTCCGCCGCACCAAGGCAGCCGCCGCGAGGGCTTTCAAGGATTAGCTTTGTGCTGCTCCTCTGTTTTTGAAGGAAAGGCTCCAGCTCGAGTCTGGATTTCAAATTTGAACCTGCCATGAAAGGCTTTGCACGTGCACAAAGCCCTAGGAGCTCCATCCCACTCTGTCAGGCCCGGATATGCCAGGAGAGCATTGCCTGGACGCCTTTCAGACTGTTCGTGCAGCCTGTCTGACACTCTGACACCGCCAGATCACCTAATGCCGTTTGAATGCAGGCGCGCGTGACGGGCAAGCATTGCCTGAGACCAAGAGCGGCGCGATGTGGCGCTTTGTGAGCGGCGGTGACAGCGGGGGCCACCCGCACCTCACCTCGCTTAACGGCTTCCAGGGCCGGCAGACGTGGGAGTATGACGAAGGCGCTGGCACGCCCGAGCAGGTGCGGCTGCGTGCGTGCAGCATGCTCGTGCTGTGTGACGCTCGTCTGGCCAGGCCCCTGCGTCTGCGCACGGGCACCGGCGGCCTTTGCAGAGCCGAGCCGGTGAGAGCACAACGCCCTGCGCAGCGCGCAGCCGTGGACGCCGCCCGCGCGGCCTTCGCTGCCAGCCGCGACGCGCGCAAGCACAGCGCGGACGAGCTGCTGCGGCTGCAGTGCGTGCACAGGGCGGCGCCGCGCCCGCCGCCGCCGCCGGCGCGCGGTGACACGCCAATGCCGGACGGCCTCGCCGGCGCGCTGCGCAGCGCGCTGGGCTTCTACGAGCAGCTACAGTGCGAGGACGGCCACTGGCCAGGCGACTACGGCGGGCCGATGTTTCTGATGCCCGGCCTCGTCATCGCGTGCTATGTGACCGGCGTGCTCAACACGGTGCTAAGCGCGGCGCACCAGGCGGAGATGGTGCGCTACCTGCGCAACCACCGGAACGGCGACGGCGGCTACGGGCTGCACATCGAGGGCCACTCCACGATGTTCGGCACGGCGCTCAGGCGCGGCGCCGGGGCCGGCGCGGGCGCCCGGCTGCAGCGGCACACGCTGCTGTCTCATGCCGTGTGCAAAATGCAGACCTCTTATGTGCAGCCTGGCGGCATGTCATGTTCCTTGCACACCCTGGTGCAGTGCGGGCCCGTCATATAGCGCGAGCTAGTCGTACATTCGCAGAGTGGCGCGCGGTGTGCGCTGCATGGACGCATGGCGCAGACGGACCGCTGACGCGCATGCGGTTGCCGCAGTTACGTGACGCTGCGCATCCTGGGCGTGGGCGCGGAGGACGAGGTCTGCAGAGACGCGCGCGCCTGGGTGCGCCCCGGCACGCCGGCACGAGCCACGTGCCTCTGACAGCCTGCGGCGTGCCTGGCTCTGCGGCGCGCATGCATGGCAGCGGCGGTAGGCATGAACATTGGAAATTAGGAGCCTGGCATGGGAGGGCCTCTCAGCATCACAGTGGCCCCTGGCCATGCCCGTGTAGCTAGCCATGCAGCTACAGCTCGCACCTGTTTGCCGGGGCTGCCTTCGCATTGCCGCCCACGCGGCTTTGTCCTTCCCAACAGGCGTGCAGTGGGAAGCGAAAGGCTGAAATCCTTACAGCAGTGCATTTCCACCCATAGGGCAGCCCGACACACCATTTGTTAACACGACGAGGGGGCCGACCTGCGCTGCAGATACACGAGCACGGCGGCGCGACGGCGATCACCAGCTGGGGCAAGTTCTGGCTGGCGGTGCTGGGCGCGTACTCCTGGGACGGCATGAACCCCACGCCGCCGGAGATGTGGCTGCTGCCCTACGCCGGCTGGACAGGCATCGGGCTCGCGCACCCGGGCCGCTTCTGGTGCCACTGCCGCATGGTGCGCGCCGGCGCTCCCCGGCGCCGCTCGGCTGTTTGGCGGCCTTGCACATTAGTCAAGCCGCAGGGGCGACAGGTTGCCTGATCAAGGGCAAACCCTAGGCAGCCTGCGCGCAGGTGCACCTGCCGAGTTACAGCAGGGAGGCGGACTATGTGATCGTACACAAACCCTATACATGAACCCCATGCGCGCAGGTGTACCTGCCAATGAGCTACATGTACGGCGCGCGCGCGACGGGCCGTATCACGCCGCTGGTGCAGGCGCTGCGCTGCGAGCTGTACACGCGCGACTACGCCGCGCTGGACTGGAACGCCGCGCGCAACGAGTGCGCGGCCAGTGACCTGTACTACCCGCACCCCCTGGTTCAGGCGCGTGCGCGGAACGCTATCCTATACCCTATAGGGTTACCAACCTGAAATGGGCACCGCGCGCACAACGGGTGCGCGGCCAGCGACCTGTACTGCCCGCACCCCCTGGTCCAGGCGCGCTCAAAACCATCGCTGTCAACCCTCACGGTGTCAACCCTTGACGGTGGGCGGTGGACCATGCCGAGGGTTGCTGGCTCATGGCGTGAGGTGAGCTTGCGTGCTACCCGAGCTGGCGCAAGGCCTGCTCGCCCTCAGCATCCACGTCGTCCGCCTTGGCGCGCCGCAGCGGCACCCGGCGCTTGGCAGCTGGGCACAGCACAGCGCTGCAAGCGCACCTGCCTTGCGCCAATCTGCGCACCCGGCCGCGGCCACGGACGCGATGTCCTGTAGATTCATGGTCACGGCCACGGCCCCTGGAGCGCATTGCACAAAGTGCCCCACCACGCAGGATGTGCTGCGACGGACGCTGCACCAGGCGGCGGCGCCCAACGCGTGGCAGCTGGTCACAGCGCAGCAAGCGCATCTGCCTCCCGCCAGCCTGGTGCAACTGACCCCATGCACCTCTACAGGATGTGCTGTGGTGGACGCTGTACCAGGCGGAGGGCGCGCTGAAGGGCTCCTGGCTGCGGCGCAAGGCGCTCGCGGAGTGCATGCGGCACGTGCACTACGAGGCGCGCCCGCCTGCCGCCGCCTGCCTCGCTGGCTGCATGATAGGGTCAGGGTCCCCACCCCAGCGCGCTGGCAACATCATGTCGAGCAAGCCAGACCTGGGGAGCACGCCAGCCACCCAGCCCCACACCCCGAACAGGCTGGAAGGCGTGTCGGAGAAAGGCAGGCTGGGTTGGTGCGTGGCTGCGGCGGCACACGTCACCCTGCCGCAGTGTCGCCCAAGGTGTATGTCTGGAGGCGTGCGCTCCTGCTTGGCATTCTGATGTGGGGCTGCCCATGCGGCCGCCGCGCCAGCTGTGCCCCGGGCACGGTGCGCCTTTGCTTGCCATCCTCACAGCGCTGGTCACGCTCGTGGTGCAGGCTGGCGCCGGTGCGCCCTGCGCCGGGACAGGTACACGCGAGCGCACAGGGTCGCTTGCGCCCGGCTCCGCGCCGCGTGGGCAGGGTGCCAGGCGCCTGGAGCCGCAGGGCGAGGGGTGCATATATGGGGTAGGATTAGGGTACGCACTGCGCATCGAGCCCAGGGCGCCCCGCGCAGGACGAGAACACGCGCTACGTGTGCATCGGGCCCGTCAACAAGGTGATCAATATGCTCTGCTGCTGGTTCGAGGATCCCGCGTCGGCCGCCTTCAAGCGGTGCGCGTCCCGGCGACCGGGACGCGCATGCCCGTCCTCACAGGACATGCTAGCTCGCCCTCGCAAGTGTCATGTGTGATATACGGTGACTCCGGGTCCTACAGTGTGCGTGACTGGGCGCATGCGCGTGTAAGCATCAGCTGGCATTTTGAAGTCCTGGGCGCTCAGCAAGACAGTGTGTGACATGCGCGTGCCTGCGCCTGCGCCCGAGCCATGCGTGCGGCGGGCCGCGCAGGCACCTGCCGCGGCTGCACGACTTTTTGTGGCTGGCCGAGGATGGCATGAAGATGCAGGGCTACAACGGCTCGCAGCTGTGGGACACCACGTTCGCCGTGCAGGCCATCGCCGCGACCGGGCTTGCGGCCGAGGCCACCGGCTGCCTGCGCCGCGCGGGCGCCTACATCGACGCCACGCAGGTGGTCGGGATCGGGGCAGCGCCTTGCCTGCCGGGCCGCCGGCGGCCTGCGCCGTGCGGGCGCCTGACCTGTGGCGCGCGTTTTGCGAGGCGGGGCGCGGCCGCGCAGCGCACCTGCCGCCGCCGCGCGCCGCGCGCCTGGCGTGGCACGGCGGCGCGCGGCGCGGGCGGCGGCCGGCGTCGGCATCGCAGGGCGGCTGGCCGCTCGCTTTCGGACCCGCTTGCTGGCCTTCTGGCGTCAGGGTTAGACTTGGGCCTAAGGCGCGCGCGCGCGGCGCAGGTCCGCGAGGACTGCCCGGGGCCGCTGGCGAAATGGTATCGCCACATCTCGCGCGGCGCCTGGCCGTTCTCGACGCGCGACCACGGCTGGCCCATCTCCGACTGCAGCGCCGAGGGCCTCAAGGCGCGGCCCGGGCCCTCTGATGGGGTTTCAGAGAGTTATGGTTACTGTAACCCGCCGAGCCAAGGCTGGCCCATCTCCAATTGCAGGCCCGCTGAGGGCCTAAAAAGGCGCAGCCCGCTTCTCCACGGGGCAGTTTGGCTCCATGTGTGCCTCCCCGTGCGCGCCGAGCATGGAGGACCCACCTCGAAACTGGCGCGGCGCGGAGGGCCTTGCGGCGCGGCTGGCGAACGTCCAAGGGCGCCAGCCGCGGCGCCCAAGGGCCTGTGGCGCGGCGTCTGTTTGAGGTCATGCTGCTGCTGCCAATGCCGCAGTGGAGCAGCGTCAAACACCAGTCACCGTCTGCAGTCCTGGTGCAAGAAGTAGACACGTTTGACGAAGGCGCCTCCGTGGCTGGGTACCCAATTCTGAGCAGCCGCCTCCCGGGACAGGCACGTGCCAACCTGGCGCGGCGCAGCATGCCCAGACCGATCGACGCTGGCATCGCGAGCGGCCTCCTTACGGGGCGGACATGCCCCAACCCGGCGCGGCAGCGGCGCGCGCAGGCGGCGCTGACGCTCGCGGGCCTGGGGCCGGCGTTTGGCGGCGCGCTGGCGGCGGGGCGGCTGCACGACTGCGTCAACGTGATCCTGTCGTACCAGAACGGCGACGGCGGCTGGGCCACGTACGAGAACACGCGCTCGTTCTCCGCGCTGGAGGCGCGGCGGCCCTGCAAGCCTCCCGGCAGAGCCTTGCTTTGTGCCACCCTAGGGTTTGTGCTACCCTAATTAGCAACACAGGGCTTTGGTTCAAGCCCTGCGGCGGCCCGCGTTGGCACGCATGTGTATCTGATCAACTGTGCTAGCGGTGCAGACAAGACAAAGGCAGCATTTGTCCAAGGAATGAGTGTATTGTACACGGAGCGCGCGCCTGCTGTGGTCGCGGCCTGTGCCTGCGCCGCCCGCAGCAGCTTGCTCGCCCGCCCGCAAGGCGCCTGTGAGCACAGGTCGTCCGACCGCGCCGGGGCCGCTGGCGCGCGTGCTGCAGCAAAGGCCACTAACGCGATCACCTGTTTTGGCAGCTCTTCAACCCCTCGGAGACGTTTGGCGACATCGTGATCGACTACAGCTACGTGGAGTGTAGCAGCGCATGCATGACCGCGCTCGCCGCGTTCGCGGCGGCGCACCCGGCGCACCGTGCGCGAGAGGTGGCGCGCGCGCTCGAGCGCGGCCGCCGGTTTGTGCTGAAGGCGCGCCCGCCCGCCGCACCGGCCAGGCATCCATGCCAAGCGCAGGGCGTCTTGCTGCATGCACTTAGGGAAGGGTTTGAGGTGTGGCAGACTGTGCGGCCGGCCAGCTGCCAGATGGGTAAGGGCCGCGGGCACGGCAGCCGGCGGCGGCGTGCGCATGATGGCTTGCGGCGCCGCGCAGGCGCAGCGCGGCGACGGCAGCTGGTACGGCAGCTGGGGCGTCTGTTTCACGTATGCAATCTGGTTCGGGTGCGGCCCCGCCTGGCTACGCCCTCAGCGCTCGCCTAAGGTTAGGGTCAGGGTATAGGGTAGGCCGGGCGCAATAAGGTTCCGGCGCTGACGGGGTAGACCGACATCGCACAAGAGCACTTGCGGGGCCTGTTGGCGCCCGCCCTCGGCGCCCGCCGCGGCGTGGGCCGGGACACCGGCTAGGCAAGCAGGCGTTCATTGGGAGAACCTGCGGTCTGGGCAGAGAGGCGGTGCGCGGTGGGGGTGCCAGCGCATGTTCATGCGCCTGCACTGCTCTGCCTGTCCGAGGCTCTGAGCCCTGAGCGCTCGCCAGGAGCGTCATGGGTGACTGGCCGTGGCACCCGTGCGCGAGCACTCTGTAGGTCGGCCCCAACCATGCTGGCGCGTGGTCAACTCTTGTACGAAACCGCTGAGCTTCTTGAGTCTGGTCGCTCGCCTACCCCTCACACTTTTCCTGCCTGCCTGGCATCCCAGTCGGGCAGTAGGACTGCCTGGGTTGGGCACCGTGACTGCCTGTCTGGGATGCCAGGCAGGCAGTAAGAAAGCGTGAGGGGTAGGCGAGCGAACAGCCTCAAGAAGCTCAGCGGTTTCGTACAACAGCTGACCGCGCAGGGCGCTAGCATGGTCTGGGCACAGCGGCGTGCGCCGCGCCCGCCCACCCTCGCCCCAACCCGCCCGCCCACCCTAACCTTATTCTGATGGCCAGCGCCGGCGCGCAGGTGCGACGCGCTCGCCGCGGTCGGCCTGGACGTGGCCAACAGCGAGGCGCAGCTGCGCGCGTGCGAGTTCCTGCTCAGCAAGCAGTGTGCCGACGGCGGCTGGGGCGAGAGCTACCTATCCTGCCAGGACAAGGCGCGGCGGGGCCCAACTTGCCAGACCCTCCCCGGTCACAGCAGGGTCTCCATGGGGATGGACCAGGGCGCCGTGCGGGATACCAGGGCATACCTCGCAGTAACATGCCGCTCGAGTCCGCGGGTGTGAACTGTGCAAATGTGCATGAAGCCTGGCGCGGCGCATGACCTCGAGCCAGGAAGCATCTCGACGCAACCCCAAAACCCACGCAGCGGTCCTGCCCGCCAGCTGCCGCGGGCGGACGGCGGCGGCTCGCCGGCGGTCGGCAGGGACCTAGACCCGGCCGGCCGCATGCGTGAACCGCGCATGCATCGCAAGCGAACGCGCAGCCGGAGGACGGACGCTCGCACATAATCAACAGGGACTCATGTCAAGGGGTGCACCCGCCCAGGCCCATGCCTGAGGCCGCGCGTGCGCGCGGCAGGCATACTCGCAGCTGGAGGACGGCAGCTCGCAGGTGGTCAACACGGCGTGGGCGCTGCTGGCGCTAGCCGCCGCCGGGTACCACCGCCGCGATCGCGCGCCGCTGGCGGCCGCTGCGGCCGCGCTGCTGCGCGCGCAGGCGCGCGCCCAAGAACCCCGCATGCACTTGCAACCCTGCCGTCCACAACCAACATTTATGCGGCGCCCGGCTGTGTGCCGCCGGCGGCCGCCGCACGAGCGCCGCTGCGCGCGCAAGTCTAGGCGCCTCCGGTGTTGCGCGCTCCGGCCATCCCCGTAGCCGCAGCCGCACGCCCCTGGCGGCTGACCGGCTGCAGGAGCTGCGGAGCGGCCCGGCGCGGTCGCCCGCGCAGCGCCCTGGCGCGCACTATTTTACCCCTGATCCTAACCTGGCCGCGCGTGCCGCGCAGCTGCCCAGCGGCGACTGGCCGCAGGAGCGGATTGCGGGCGTGTTCAACCGCAACTGCTCCATCACGTACGCCAACTACCGCAACATCTTCCCGATCTGGGCGCTCGGCGTCTACCGCACCCATGTGCTGGGCGCGGCCTAGTCACAAGACGCGCGTGACGGCGGGACTAGCGTCGGAGAGGAGCGGCAATATTTCCATGGTATTCTTTGCATCCGCGCCATGCGAGTTGCAGCCTTTGGTGAGTTGCAGCTGCGCATCTGTGACCAGAGAGAGAGAGCCAGAGTGTGTTCAGTGTGGTCTCCAGACCTGGTGAGCTGTGAGAGTGCGGGTGGCTTGGGCACGACTGACGATCTGGATTCCCTTAGTTCATATATCTGAGCACCGCATCAAATCTCATTGCAGCACCTCTGATACACATGCGCTTGCTGTATGCAACCAGCACGCTGGCTCCTCAACACTCGGACAAACGTCAGCGTTGGACGCCTGAGCTCACAAACATCACGGCATTTTGCACATCCTGAGACTCGACCACCAGCGGTGTGCTCATCGTCGACCTTCGGACGTGCCGTCGCATCGAGCGCGGCCGCCGCCGGCGGACGCAGCCGGCGCGGCAGGCAGGCGCACATCGAGTCCTGCGCTCTCTCCGGCCTCAACGCCTGCGCCAGTCAGCAGGCGCAGCATGCGCGGCCGGTCCAGCACGCGCCCATAACGCAGCGATACGAAGAACTGCCGGTCGCCGGCCACCGTGATGGGCACGAACGGCCGGTCGGCAAGCGCGGCCGCGGCGGCGCGCCCCAGGCCCTCCATCGGCGGGATGACCTCATCCGCGCGCACCACATGCTCCTGCGCGCGCGCGCGCGAGTCTCCTAACCCTGCCCTATGCAGGGCTTGCGCTGGGGCTGCACGCCGCGGCGGGATGACCTCGTCCGCGCACGACATGCTCCTGCGCTGCGCGCGCGCGCGGGTCTGCCGCGCAAGTGGCTTGGGCTGGGGCCGCACGCGGCGGCGCACGCTCCAGGCAGCGCAGAGGTGCGCTCACCTCCGCGGCAGGCCGCAGCGCGCCGAGCGCCCCGTCACCCAGCCAGTCACAACATCCTCGCCGCAATCTGCTGTGTTCAGGCCTCACACCTGTGTGTGGCCTGCGTGTGCTTAAACACACCGAGACGGGCGCGCGCCTGGCGATTGCCCCAGAAGTCGAGCACGCTGAAGCGCAGGCGCGCCGGCCCGCCCGGGCCGGCCGGCGGCAGCGCGGCCAGCTCGCCCACGTAGCGGCGCGAGAAGAACCAGAGCGTGGTCGACGCCACGCCGCTGCCCAGCACCAGCAGCGTGGCCAGCAGCGCCTGCACGCCCGTTATCTCGCCCTGCGCGGCCCCGCGGGCCGGTCTCGCTGCACTGGGCGCGTGCGCAGCCGCGCAGTGCTGTCTGTCCACCGTCAAGCAGGCCCGCGAGGGCCGGACCCTGACAGGCTGGGCCTAAATCGGCCGGACCCGAAGCGCGCCGGCGCGCACCTCGCCCAGGAAGCTGTTGATGGGGATGGCGAGCCCGGCCCCGCCGGTCAGCTGGAAGACCTTGAGCCCAGACAGGATGGGCCAGAACAGGCTGAACCTTAAGCAGGCTCGACCCTGAGCGGGCTGGCTGGCGCGCGCCTCGCTCAGGAAGCTGTTGATGGGGATGGCCAGCCCGGCCACGCCGGCCAGCTGGAATATCTTGAGCCCAGACAGGCCGGGCCTAGTCGGGTTTGAACCTAAACAAGCCGGACCCTAAGACAGCCGGCGCGCGCCTCGCCCAGGAAGCTGTTGATGGGGATGGCGAGCCCGGCCACGCCGGTCAGCTGGAATGTCTTGAGCCCAGACAGGCCGGGCCAAAACAGGCTGGACCTCAAGCAGGCTCGACCCTGAGCGGGCTGGCGCGCGCCTCGCCCAGGAAGCTGTTGATGGGGATGGCCAGCCCGGCCACGCCGGCCAGCTGGAATGTCTTGAGCCCAGACAGGCCGGGCCTAGTCGGGTTGGAACCTAAACAAGCCGGACCCTAAAACAGCCAGCGCGCGCCTCGCCCAGGAAGCTGTTGATGGGGATGGCGAGCCCGGCCACGCCCGCCAGCTGGAACACCTTGAGCCGCACGAGCACGCGGAAGGGCACCATGCCGACGCCCTTATACAGAACCGCGGCCGGCGCGCCCGTGCCGCCCGCCGCCGCGCCCGGTGCAGCCCCGGCGTCGGGCGCGGAGCCTTCACCGGCGCCGCTCGCCGCGCCGCCCGGAGCGCCGTTGGAGCCGTGCGCAGCCGGGCCGCCCACGCCGCCCGGAGCGGCGCTGCTGGCTGCCCTGCGTGCCGCTCCCGCTGCGACCACAGCACGGCTGGTGGGTGCACCGCCCGCTGCCCCCTCGCGCGCCCCAGCCCGCGCAGCCCAGCGCGCTGCTCAGCCGCACCTCGACGCTGCCGGCCGCACCCCCATGCAGTAGCCTCCCCGCAGAAGGACTGGTGATTTCCGCATCTGTGCTACTCCATGCGGCCGCCTCGCTGTAGCCAAGCGCAGCTCCAGCAACGGCCGGCGCGCTGCTCCAGCGGCGGGCAGCAGCGCTAGCCGCGCTGACACATGCCGCGCCCGCGGCGTCCGGGCTGGTGCGCGGTCGGACACAACCTGCGCCTCGGCTGTCAGGGCGACTGCTGACATGCGGACACGCCGCGTCATACGCAAAGCTTGCGGCGCTGCAGGCGGGCGTGGCGGGGCCGGTGCGCGGACCGCTGGCTGCTCCGGCGGGGGCGGGGAGCCACTGACTGACGGCCTGCGCGAGCGGGCTGTGCGCGCGCAAGCCGAGCGCGCCGAGCTGCCAGGCGCTGTGCGCGCTGTGGGTCAGCGCGGGGCTTGCGCGCTGGTCTGCCAACGTCGCGGGCAGACCGCCGCGCGGGTGCTCAAGCTCCGCATCTCTCCGGCTGACGTGGTCTGCGACAGCCAGAGCGTCCGTCAACGGGCGGCGCAGTAGGCCCGTGCACAGCTTACGCCTTCCCCGCTTCTGCACTGGGCGCAGCCTGACATATCTAAAAGAATCATAATGCAGCACACTGTGCCGGGGCCAGGGCCCCCGCTTCACAAGTTCGGCCTCCACTGACCAGCGCGTTTTGAGGCGCTGGGGCCCTCACCGCTGCCGGCGCCGCTGCCGGCCAGACAGCCTGCGGCTCTGTGCAGAGTGGGCAGGACCAGGCGCAGCCGCGGTGCAGAGCCGGAGAGCATGCAGCGCGCGCGGCTACGAGCGCCAGAAGAAGATGATGACCGCGATGGCCAGCAGCACGGCCATCGCCACTGTGTCGACCCACGGGCTGCCCTTCTGCAGTGCGGGGTCGGTGCCAGGCTTCCTCTTGCCTGCCTGCTGCTCGCTTCCCCTCTCCATTGGCGCCTCGCCACAAGCACTTGTGAAAATCTGTTTCGACACCGGAGCGCAAGAGGAGCGTCTCACATGCAGTACACAGCACTAGTTTTTCCACTGTGTCCCACCTTACAGCTCCCACGGCTAGGAGTGCATATCAGTGATCAGAGTCGGATTCAGGAGAAAAAACTTATATGAGTGCCTAAAAAGGCAGACAATTACAAATGTCCCGCTTGCGACAGTTCTCGGCCGGGGCAACAGCGACTCAGCGATCGCTGCGTCCGCAGGCCGCGGGTTTTCGCTTACTGGCGACACAATATTCCAAAGTATTGCGGGGAAACGACCAGCGACATGGAACTCTCCCCCGAAAACTTGCTATATGTGACACAAGAGGTGGGCGTTGGTGGCCCGCGCGCTGCGCTCGAGCACGGCCCAGTGCAACACAGCGTCACGCAGGTGCCCCCAACTGACCCCCGCGCCAGTCAAGCGGCAGTTTGACCCCTGCCTCTTCGCAGCGCGCAGAGGAACATGCACCACCAAGGTCCCAACCTCACGAGTGACGCGTTGTGCAGCTTGAAGACTGGGTTAGCAGCGCGCACCAGCAAGTGCGGCGCTCCGCCGCGTGCCAGTCGTGCAGCGCGCCGTTGGCCGCCCCGCACGCGGACCTGCTGATCATCCAGGGCAGCGATGAGGGTGCGCCATCACCCGTGCAGCACAGGCACAGAGCGCGAGCGCGCGGGAGCAGCAGTCTGGCCTGTGCCCTTGTGTTTGTGGCCTCGCGCGCCTCGGCCTCTGGCGCTCTGCCGTAGTACCACTCACTGGCACAGATGGGCACCACACCTCTGCCTGTCAGACTGCCTTTGTCCTGAATCGTCCTTGCACACCCGCAGGCGTGGCGGGGCTGCTGCCGCTGCTGGCGCCGCCGCGTGCGCCCGGGTGGCCCGCACGGAGGGGCGTGCAGTCGCGGGGGCAGGCTGCGGCGGTGGCCGCGCTGGCGCTGCTGCCGCCGCTTGCACGTGTGTGGGTGGCCCCGGGCGGCCGCGTGGCCGCGTGCAGCCAGACGGGCACCCGCGACGTGCTGTTACGCGACCTGGCTGTTTGCGCAACGCGCACCCTGCGCTGGGAGGCCCCCGCTGGTGCGCCTGGGATGAAAACGCATATTATTCACCGGCAGGGGATGTCAATCATGAAGTGTTGGGCGCCCTCAACAGGGACCTCACAGCAACCCTCCACACACCGCGCTTTGTACTGGGGTGAAGCAGGCGGCATGCAGCGCGTGTGCCTGCTTTGCGGTGCTCTGGCTGCAGGCGTCGTCACGTCGCGGGCCATCATTTGACTGCTGACCTAGGATGCTTGCTGAGGCCCACTCGTTGCCCACTGCACCTCAACCTAACGTGCAGCCACTGGCTGCTCAGGGCAAAAGGTAGCCGGGATCCTGAACGTAGGAGTGTCCTGTGCAGACCGTGCAGGTCCGCCAGCGGCAGCGCTGGCGGCGGCAGAGGCGCCGAGCGCCTGGACGCGGCTGTGGCCGGCCGACGACGGCAGCGCGCTGCTGGCGCGCTGCGGGGCGCCGGAGGCGCCCGAGCTCTGGCTGTGGGAGCCTGGCGGCGACCCGCCCCTGGTGAGCCTGGCCTCGTCAGGCGACCACTGCTGCAGGCGGCGGCGCCCTAGCTGATGCACGATCAGCGAAACCTGACATGCTCCTTACAGTGAAGCAAACATTGAGTTGGCTGCCTTATCAACATCTCAACAATTTTCCAACGCTGAAAGCAAAAAGATATATATTGAAGCTGCTTGAGAGCCTAAGGATAACAAAGACGCTTGCCACAACCAGCCTGAGCGTGCGCGCCCGTCTGCGGGGCAGGAGCCGCGCTGGCGCCGCCTGCCGCCGCCGCCGCCGCCCAGTGCGTCGGGCGCAGGCGGGAGTGCCCAAGCCGGCACCCCCGCTCCGTCGGGGAGTGGGCCCCAGCAGAGCACGGGGACCGCGACGGCCGCGACGGACACCCCTGCCCACGCTCCTCTTCAGGCGCCCCTGCATGCGGCATTCTTGGCGGGCAGCGGCGGCGCCGGCGCGACCCTCGCGCTCGCGGCCGCATGGTGGGCGCCCGGCGGCGGCGCACAGTTGGGCGTGGCGGCGCTGGTCGTCAGCCTGCGGCGCCAGGGAGGCGCGGCAGGCGCGGCAGGCGCGGGTGGGGCAGGCGGCGCTGCGGGCGGCGCTGCGGGTGGCTCTGCGGGCAGCGCGCGCGGCCAGCCCGGCGCGTGGCGCACATGCTGCGTCCCGCTTGCGGCGGGCGGCGCCGGCGCCGTCAGCGGGTGGCCGGAGCGCATGGACGGCGCAGAGGGTTTGGGCGCCCTACATGCGGTGACCCTGTGCTGGCACCCCACAGGTGCGCCATCTCGCAAAGCGCGAGCCCGCACAGCTAGCCCCGGCTGTGCGCCACAGGGACAGGGTGAACCAGGGGCGACAAGGCTGGGCGCCGGCATTGCCTGCAGGCCCTGCCAATGCCTTCAAGCGCGCCTGTCCTGCTGTTGCGCTAAAGGATTCGCCGGCACCGCACAAGGAGCATTGCCTGGGCATCTGTGCACACATGTGAGCGCGCTATGGGCGTGCGCAGGCCGGTGGCTGGCTGCAGGCGTGTCTGCCGCCAGCGGGCAGGCCGCGCTTGTTATCATCCAAGCCGACCTGCAAAGCTGCGTGCAGGCGCGTCCGCTGCGCTCTTCACGCGCAGCCAGCACCAAGCGCGCCGACGTGCATGCTTGCGCGTCTGGCTACACACTCCTTGTGGCTTGCAACAGTGCACCTAATGCAGCGCCGCTTCTCCCCCGCCCAAAAGAAAGGTTCCAGCTCATCTGTGAAGCGTTTGTCTGTTGGGCAGCCCCGGCACTGTGAGCTCAGCGGGACATGCGTCTGCAGGTGGCCTGGCGGACGGGGCGCGCGCGCGCGCACGACGGCTCAGCCAGCAGCAAGAGTAGCGCGCCTGACACTGCGCCGCCAGGCGCTCTAGTTCTGGGCTCGCTGGCATGGCTGCAGCTGCGCGCGGGGTCCTCACGCTCCGCCCAAGAGGCCAGCCCTGACCCTGACCCCGACCCGGCCGGCGCCATGCTGGTGGCCGTCGACCGCTGGGGCATGCTCGCGGCGGTGGACGCGGCAGGCCGCGGCCAGCCCCTGCGGCTCATAGGGTCTGAGCCAGGGTCAGGGCTTTCGATTGCTGGCCCCGCGCAGCCCGAGCGCCTGCCGCGTGGGGCGTGGATGGCAGCTGCGGGCGCCACCCGCGAGCGGGAGAACGCGCAGGGTTTTGCGCTGTGCGCGCTAGGCGGGGCCGAGAACAGCGCCCGCGCGCGCCGGCCGCACCGCGCGCTGGCGCTGCTGGGCGGCGGCATTGCAGCGGTATTTGCTGTGGCGGCCAGCCGCGCCGCTGCTGGCCCCGCCGCGCCCACCGTGCTTACGCTGCCTGCCGCCGCTATGTCCGACGGGGCGAGCCTGGGGCTGCCCGACGCAGCTAGCGTGCCGGTAGAGGCCTGCGCCACCTGCGCATGTACCTGCACACGCCAGTATTGTGAGCAGCCAAGTATCACAGCCAGGGACATGCCTGCTGTACGAAACTGCTTGCCTTTTGGGAGGGCGCGGGGGTGCATGCGCATGCGCATGCGCGTACAGCGCATCACCCTGATTGCAGCAGCTGGTGAAGCCCGAGCTCTAGAGTCTGAGAGGGCATTGCACCGGACGCAGGCGCCGCCGGCGCCGGCGCCCGCGCAGCACATGGCATTCGACCCCGGCGAGCGCGCGCATGGGGGCCGCTCGCTCGCGCAGCGCCGCCAGCGCACGGTCACCATCCTGGAGGAGGTGGCCCCGACGTACGTGGCGCAGGCGCGCCCTGCGCTGCCCCCGCCGGCGACACCGCAGGTGCTCTGACCCTGTCTGCCAGGTTCTCTGACCCTGTCTGCGGCCCCGCAAGCCGCAGCTGCACTAGCAGCAGCGGGCAGGGCGGCCGCGCGGCGGCGGTGCCGCCTGGACTAATGCATGCGCCTGGGGCAGGGTCCGGCATCTGACACACCCGACGGGAGCGCGGCGGCCGCGCACGCCGAGAATCGGACGGACGAAGCTGCGGCATTCCCGCGCAGGCGCACGGTAGGGCGCCTCGCTTATGTACAAATTCATTTGACCAAGCCTTGGCACTTGCTGGCCTTGGCAGTTGCTGCGGTACCAGACATGTTGCCTTTCATGGCATGCGTGACTGGGCTTCTACTGGTACTCGCCGGGGTAACATCTGTTGCAGACTCTGCTCGTCACTCTGCATATGGCAGTGTAGGTTCACACAGGGATCTCATGCTGGCGAGCTCTGTAATTTGTTAAACGTGCATACGTGCAGTCAACGGGGTCGCTGTCAACTGGCTTGCCTTGCTGGGGCCTTACAGCCAGCACCTTCCCACATATGGTAGGGTTGAGATAGGGTTAGGGCAGCACCCTCCCGCTCACGCTGATGCATGGCCGGGGCAGATCACCATCCTGGAGGCCAGCTATGAACAGGACGCGGACGGGTGGCCGCCGCTCGAGCTCGCGGTCGGCGCGGCGCTGCCCTCCGCCGCGCGCGCCGCCTCCCGCAGGCACACGCACTCCGAGCTGCTTGCGCGCGCCGAAGCATCCCGCTGGGCCGCGGCGCCCGAGCCTGTCGACGTTAACCCCGCCTCGCGCCCCAACCGCCAGCGCACGGTCACCGTGCTGGAGGAGGTCGAGTCCTGCGCGCCCGGCAGGCGGCGGTCGCCCAGCACAGCAACCGGGGCCGCCGGGCCGGGGCACGCGCCGCAGGAGCCCCAGCGCGCAGGGTTTGCAGACCCTGCGGCGCAGCCCCCGGCGCGCCGCACCAGCACTCGGGAGGGGCACCAGGCCTCCGTCACATACGCGGGCGGAGGAGCGGCGCCGCACGGCGCCGCGACGCACGACGTCTCGGTGACCATCCTGCGGGATGTGTACTCCGACGACGGGGCGGCCGGCGAGCCAGGGAGCGTCTTCCGGGGCAGCATCTACGCGGCGGGGCCCCCGAGCGCAGACCCGCACCCCCCTCCGCCGCACCCCGGGCCGCACGACGCGGTTCGGGATGGCGCTGGGTCCGGGTCGGGGCCCCGCGGCGCGGCCCAGGACGGCGCGCCGCCGCCGACGCCGGCGCGGCCGGCAGCCGAGCAGGTGGCCGCGGACGAGCGGGCGGCAGGTGAGCGGGCTGCGGACGAGCGGGCCGCGAACGAGCGGGCCGCGGACGAGCGGGCCGCAAACCAGCGGGCCGCGGACGAGCGGGCCGCGCATGAGCGGGCCGCAAACCAGCGGGCCGCGGACGAGCGGGCCGCAGACGAGCGGGCCGCAAACCAGCGGGCCGCGGACGAGCGGGCCGCGCACGAGCGGGCCGCGCACGAGCGGACCGCAAACCAGCGGGCCGCGGACGAGCGGGCCGCGGACGAGCGGGCCGCAAACCAGCGGGCCGCGGACGAGCGGGCCGCGCACGAGCGGGCCGCGGCCGAGTGCGCCGCGGCCGAGCGGGCCGCAGACGCGCGCTGGGGGCGCATCAGCGAGGGCTCCGACTGGAGCGGCACCGCCAGCGGCGTCTACGAATACACGATGGTCGACTCGGGCCTGCACTCGCGGCGGCGGACGCGCTCGGCCAGCGAGCGCGGCGACGCGCCGGAGGAGACTAACCTCCCGGCAGACGCCGCGGAGGCCGGCGCGTCAGGCGCGCAGCTCCAGGCGCGCCACGAGCCCTTCCGTGTGCGCCGCGCCCAGCTGCCGAGGCAACATGCCCGACCTCTTGCCGCCTGCGATGCGCAGGGCTTGTTGTTGTTAGGACAGGGAATGGGTTGCAGCGGTTGTGGTGCTGTGCAGAGACGCTGGGATGCGCAGCGCCCATATGCACTTCGATGAAGAGAAAGCGCATTGCTGAGCGCTCGCATGCTGTGTGCGCTGCATGCATGTGCGTTCACATGAGCGCTTATATCCCGAGGAGCCCCTGCGCTCTCTGCCCTGTGTTTTGTCATCGGCTGCATGCGCTCTGCTAGACCTGCCTCTGCGCGGGCATGACACGCATGCGTAATGCCAGCGCATGCAACCCATGATCCGCCATTTGTAACACAGGCGGCGCCGGAGGCCGGCGGCGACGCATCCCGGAGCCGCCTGCGCGTTGGCGGCCGTGTGCAGCCGCCGACCGCTGGCCGGGCTGCGGCCCCCACGGGCGCCGGCCAGGGGCAGGGCCTGCAGCAGGACGCGCGCGGCCGCTCGCTGCAGGTGCCACAGCGGCCGCTGGTGACGCGCAGAAGCCGCGCGGCGACGTGGCCGGCGCTTAGCACGCACGCCGTGCCGGCGCTGGCGCCCCGCGCGGCCGCCGGCTCGCGCGAGCGCGCGCAGGCCGGCTTGCATGAGCGCGTGCTGGCCGGCGCGCGCGAGCCGCGCCGCATGGACGGCTCGGACACGGGGTCCTTCATGGCGCACGAGCTCTGGCAGGCGACCACGCACTCCGATGAGCCCTGGATGTACGACGCCGAGCCGCCAGGGAGCTGCAGAGGGAGCCAGAGGGGCGAGCGCGGGCGCGCGCCGCAGCGGGAGCTGCGCGAGCAGGGAGCCCTGCAGCGGCGGGCGGCGTCGGCGCGCGGCGAGCGCGCCGGGCCGGCGCCCAGCCCGGCGCCCGACGCCGGCCAAGCCGGCGCGCGCGCGCGCCGCTCCGCCGTGATTGCCGCGCTCGAGCACTCGCGCCGCGCGAGCAGCCCCGGACCCGCCCCGCGCCCGGACCCCGCGTCGCGCAGCGGCAGCGGCCCGGGGTCGCCGCAGCCGGGCGCCCATGCGGGAGCTACCCCACGCGGACGGGAGAGCCCGGGCCCGCATCCCGCCCCTGGCGGCGGCCGCTGGGGCATGGCCACAGAGGCGCATGCTGCAGCGGAGGCCGGCGCCTGGGCCACAGATCTGGAGGCAGAGGTGGGCCGCTGCTGCGAGGGCGCCCCGCGCGCCCACCCGGCGCGCAGGCCCGGGCGCGCGCCGGGCGCTCGGCTCCCGGGCGACGAGGTCGCGGGGTTGGGCGGGGCGGCGGGGCATGCGGGGTCGCCCATAGAGGAGGCGGCAATCGAGTGGGGCCCACCCACCCAGGTGCCGTCGCTCCATCCGGCGCCCAGGCCGGGGGCGCGGGCCGCGCGCGCCGGCGGCGCGCCAGGCCCTCGTGACGCCGCGGCCGCCAAGGGCCCCGACCGCGCGTCCTCGCCGCGCCGCCTGGCGCCGCCGCACCCGACACCGCTGGCGCCCGCGCACTCACTGAGCGCGCAGCCGCCGCAGCCCGCGGCGCCGCGGCGGCCCGCCGGCGCCGAGCTCCGCTCCGGCTTCAGCCCGAGACCGCAGTACGCGCCGGGCAGCAGGGGCGGCACCGAGCCGCACCGCGCGATGGCGCCCGCGCCCGAGCCCGCCGCTGCCCGCGCGCGGCAGGCCAGCCGCATCGCGGCGCTGCAGCAGCCGCACCGGCTGAGCCAGTCGAGCAGCGAGACACACACCGCGGGCGGCATGGACGGCCCGATGCCCGGCACGCGGGCCAGCCTGGCGGGCGTGCGGGGCCTGCAGACGGTGACGGGCCTGCGCGCATCGTACACGCTGCCCGGCGAGGGCGCCGCGGTCGACATCGGTAACGGCTGGGAGGGCTGGGTGGGCCCCCCCTCCCGCTCGGGCTCGGGCTCCCGCTCGGGCTCGGGCTCCCGGTCGGGCTCGGGCTCGGACGAGTCCTGGCCGGGCTCCACCGGGGCGCCCGGGCGGCCGCCGCCGGAGGCGGGCGATGAGGAGGCGGGTGACGAGCGCGGGCGCGCGCAGCGGCGCGCCTCGCGCGACTCGGACAGCTGGCTGGAGCGGCGCATGTCGTCGGCGGGCTCGCGGCTCAAGCGGCGCGCGCCCACGCCGCCGTCCCGCAGGGGCGAGACCGCGGCGCGCGTGCGCGTGTCGGCGCTGATCGACGCCGAGTCGGCCACGCGCCGCGCGGCCAGCCACAGCCGCAGCCCCAGCGCGAGCCCCGACCCCATCGTGCGCGTGCGCGGCGGCGCCCGCGAGCGCCGCGCGGCCGGCGCCGACCCCGTGCGCGCCCGCCGCCGCATGTGCACCTCGCCGCCGCGGCACAGGGCGGAGGGCAGCGCAAGCGGCGCGGCCGAGTGGGCGCGCCGCAACCGCGCCGGCCCGGGGCCCGCCACAGAGGCGCTGGCCGCCGCGGGCCCCGACGCCTGGGCAGCCGCGCTGGCAGCGGGCGCGGCCGGCTACGGCGGGGCCCCAGGCGCTGACGCTGATGTGGGCCTCGGGCCCCCGCTCGGCGCCCCGCTCTGGGGCGCCCAGGTCTGGGAGGAGCCACAGGGGGGCGACAGCGCAGCGGCAGCCATGCGCGCCACGACAGCGCCAGGCGACCAGGCAGGGCGCGCGGAGCCGCCCGCAGGCGACCCTGTGTGGGGCCCCGGACCGGTGTGCATGTCAATGGTGCACGGCGCGCCGGCCCTGCTGCCCTGGTTTCTGGAGGAGCCGCAGCCGCGGGCGCAGGGCGACGGTGCAGACGCAGCGCGCGGCCCGAGCACAGCCCCAGCAGCCGCGGGCCCCGGTCCTGCGTCGCGCGCGCGCGCGGCGCCGCCGCTCGTGAGCGCGGAGCCCGGGGAGGGCGGCGCCCTGCGAGCTGACGCGCGCTCGGGCGGCCCTCCAGGGTTTGAAGCTCTGCATGCACAGGGTTTGCATGAGGCCGGCCGCGGGGAGTACATCTTCTCCCCAGGCCCGCGGCGCGCAGCGGCGGCGCCGGCGGTGGCCGGGCAGGAGCGCGCGCCTGCGCAGGGCCGCCCGGCGGTACTGGCGCGCGGCGCGCGGAGCCTGCCGGCGGGGTTTGGCGCGAGGCCGGTGGGGTATCAGGCCGGCCCTGTCAGCCATGCGCACACAGAGGGCGCGGGCTGGCTGCATGCGGGGGCCGGCGGGAGCGGCGCGGGGCTGCCGCATGGCGCGTCAGACGAGCATGCGCAGCACGCTGAGCCGGGTTGGGCAGGCGCTGGGGCCTCTGCACGCGGCGGGCGCACTCTGGACCAAGACATCAGCGCTGCATGGGTCCCAGGCCCCAGCCGCGGCCAGCGAGGCCCTGCGCGCCCCGGACGGCCACGTTTGTATCAGGGCCGGCCGCGCACACAGGGCGCTGGGCATGCCGACTGGGAGCGCAGCCGCCAGCACTGGGCGCCGCGCAGCCCGGACCCGCCGGCCGAGCGCGCGGCCGGCGGGTGGCGGGCAGGGTACGGCAGTCCTGAGTGGTCGCCCAGGGCGCGGCCCTCGCTGCTGGCGCGCACGCGCTCGCTAGCCGGGCGGCTGCTGCGGCCCTGGTCGCCCGGGCACGGCGCCGCAGGCGGCGACCCTGACGCCGACCCTGACCTGCCGCCGTACCCTACCCTGGGACCGCGCCGGAGTGACAGCTTCCCGCGCGCCGGTCGCCCGCCGGCCTGGCTCGCGGAGCTGGAGGGCCTGGACCTGGGCGTGCGGGCGGACTTGGGCGGGGCCGTCACCGACGAGCAGCTGGAGCGCGAGCGGGACCTGCCGCGCGGCGCGCTGCGCCGCGCGTCCGCGCTGCCGCAGCGCTCCGTGCTGAATCAGGCGCGCGGCGCGCCCGGCCGCGCCCCGCCCTATGTGGCAGAGCAGCAGAGGGGAATCAATCTGACCATGCAATGCAGCATGTATCCGGTCCTTGGATGCCTTGGCACACAGAGGCGCTCGGCCAGCTTCTCACCCAACCCCTCCACTGTGGGCTTGCGAGGGGCATGCCAACCCTGACTCAAAACCCTGAAGACCTCACGCGCTGCGCCTGCGCAGGTGCTTGAGCGGTGGCGCAACAGGGAGAGCGTCATCGACATCACCGCGATGGGCCCTGGGCCGCTCGAGCGCGCTCTGACCGCGACGCTCGGGAAGCAGCAGCGCGCGCGCAGCCTGCAGCGCGCGGCCGGGCTGCCGCAGGACCGCACCAGCGTCGGCGCGGCGACCCACGGCAGCGCCGGCAGCCCGCTGAACACCGCGCTGCCGCCCGGCTACGGCCCGGGCGCGCCCTGGAGCGAGCCGCGGCCGCCGCAGGGCCCCCGCTCCCCACCCGGCCCGGCCGCGGACCCTGCCGATGCGGCTGCCCGCCAGCGCGCCTTCCGCGCGCGCATGGATGCGGGCACCAGCCCTAGCCCTAACCCTGCAGCACCCCAGCCCGCGGCCATGCTCGACGCGGCCACGTCGCCGGGCGCTGGGACCGCCGCGGTCGGCAGC